>Ga0247842_10000042_pt1 | contig 271896 bp, 221 predicted proteins | sample LaCruzMarch2015__3_FD_192411 | JGI IMG/M metagenome (GOLD analysis project Ga0247842, IMG submission 192411) | Freshwater microbial communities from meromictic Lake La Cruz, Castile-La Mancha, Spain - LaCruzMarch2015_19m | ecosystem: Environmental > Aquatic > Freshwater > Lake | place: Spain...
GTTGCTTTGCTGGTGGATGATGATCCGTATGCTTATCCGATACTGAAGAAATGTTCAGAAGAACTAATTGACCTGGAAAGCAGTCTTGATAGTGAGTCAGCGTTTAATCTTTGCAACCAAAAGCAGTTTGGTCTAATTTTTATGGATATTAATTTAAGACGCGGTATAGACGGGATACAATTAACTCAAAAAATCAGAAAAATAAGTGGTTATGAAAATATTCCTATAATTGCTTTTACCGCTTATGCAATGGCCGGTGACAAAGAAGAATTCCTCAAAGCAGGTTGCTCTCATTATTTATCAAAACCGTTTACACTGGAAAATGTCAGAAATCTCTTAGAAGAGATATTCAGCGGGAAGTAATTCGAATCTTGTTATTATTGGTTTTATTAAAAACTATAAAACGACTATTGCCTGAAACATTAAAATACCTTATTTTAAACTATAAAGATTTAAATCAAAAATACTATGAATAAAATTGAATTAAAAAATAGAATAATCGATTCACTAATCGGACAAAAGGAGATAGAGAAAATTATTATTTTTGGTTCCTTTAATAAAAGTGATTCCCCAAATGATATAGACATTGCAGTGGTTCAGAATAGTTCAGATAATTATCTTACTCTTGCCTTAAAGTATCGGAAGCTTATGAGAAATATTTGCAGAGAAATCGCTGTTGATATTTTCCCAATCGTAGAAAAAAATAAAAATAGTTTTTTTGCAAATGAAGTTTTATCCGGGGAAGTGATTTATGCAAGAGGAAACTAAAAATTGGATTCATTCGTAGATTAATTGCGATTTTTTAGATTTGGTTATACTGCCAATGCACGCAGTATAACTTTCCGAAAATAATTGTCCGTGAAATATATTTCATAAACAGGCATTTCACATATTTATTGTTCATACCTTTTTAGAAGTGAGGCTGCTCCATGCACAAAAAATTTGATATCGTCGATAGAGTTGTTGTTCTTTCAGACAGGGAAGAAAGTTTAGTAGACTTTTATATAAATCCTGATGAAAAAGAAAAACAGAAAATATTAGAAAATCTGGATTTTGATGAACATACTTTATCGTCAGCTCTCGATGCAGATGAAATCTCGCGTGTTGAGTTTGAAAAAGATTACACGTTTATTATCTGGAAGCGACCTAATAACTATTCATTTGATACTGATCTTCACTTCAAAGTTTCATCAATCGGTATTATCCTGTCAGCTGAAAAGATCATCGTAATTCTTACGGATGATTATGAGTTATATGACAGGAGGGAATTCAGTAAAGTAAATTCTTTATTTGACTATTTCCTTAAAATATTGTTTTATACAATCCGCCATTATGTTGACCATATAAAAGCAATTAATATAATGTCGAAAGAACTTCAAAATAAAATAAATCTCTCTCTCGAAAACAAATATCTGATTCAAATGTTTAGTCTTAGCGAGAGCCTTGTTTATTATATAAATGCTATAGGCGCAAACAGCACTGTTCTTGTTAAGCTCCTTAACAGTGCCCGGAAAATTGGTTTCACTCCTGATGAAATAGAAGTTCTTGAGGATCTGATCATTGAGAATAATCAGTGTTATAAGCAAGCTGAAATTTATTCGACTATTCTTTCCGGTTTGATGGATGCCAGAGGCAATCTGGTAAATAATAATATGAACGTTCTGTTAAAAAAACTTACTACAATTAATGTGATATTTCTTCCGCTGAATTTATTAGCCGGTATTGGCGGTATGTCAGAGTTTAGCATGATGACAACCGGGATACCATGGTACGTATCTTACTCCTTATTTGGAATAGGAATGTTCGTGATTGGGTGGTTGACAGCAATTATTATTGACAGAATTAATAATGGCAGTACGATAAGAAAAATCGTAGAAAAGAATACAGCGAAAATTACCTGACCCGTTAACCGGAGTAATAACAGATCAATCTCCTTTATGTCGGCAGGGAGAAATTCGGGATGCAGGTTCCGCCGGTAAATATTTGCTATTATGTCCATGTTAATAATGTTCTTGAACACGTTCGCAACCCCAAACTTTGCTGAAAGAATGCAGTCATTTCCTTAAAAACAAAGGCTGTTTCTTCCTTTCCATCCCAAACAGATACAACGGTTTCGGGAATATTATTCCCGTTTCAACCAAAGAATTATTTTGAAATCGAATCCCTCCGGAGAAGCTGTATTCATAAATCCTCAGATCCCTGACTGCTTAAAATCCGCTCAAAATCCTTCTGCATACGTATAACAGGACTCAAACTCGTCTCTATAAACATTCGCCCTCATTCCCATAACTTTCATTTTACTCCCGGTACTCAGGGAGTAATAACATCACGGATCACGCAATTTTTGTTTTTAATTTTTAGTGAAAAAAGTTATCTTAACTATCGGTATTATTTTAATTATTATTGATACATTATAAAAATTATCTAACTTTTTGATAAATATTAGGAGTAAATATGACTGAACCTAAAAAATTCATTCCCTATGTCTCAGCCGATTCTAATATGGCAGAGTTCACTGTCCGAGCTTTGATAATAGGCTTGGTGATGTGCGTTGTGCTGGGTGCCGCAAATGCATATCTTGGCTTAAAAGCAGGTATGACGATTGCAGCAACTTACCCCGCAGCAGTGATCGGAATGGCCCTCCTTAAAGCATTTAAGGGGTCCATACTTGAAGAAAACTTCGCGAGAACCGTTGGTTCCATCGGTGAGTCAGTTGCCGCAGGAGCAATCTTTACAATTCCCGCATTTCTTATTGCCGGTGTCTGGACCGAATTCTTTTCTGTTCAGCATTATCTCGAAGCAACGGCGATTATGTTCGTTGGCGGAATTATCGGAATATTCTTCGTTACAATTCTTAGAAGAGTAATGGTGGAAGACCGGGATTTACCGTTTCCTGAATCGGTTGCTGCCGCAGAGATTCATAAAGCCGGCAGAACCGGACAAAGCGGTGCTAAATTCCTCTTCTGGGCAATGGGTCTTGGTGCTTTGATTCAGATTTTAAAGCAGATTCAGTTCTTTGCAGCCTCCTGGGAAAAATTTATAAGCTTTGCTTCTCAAAAGATTGCTGTTGGAAAAGATGCAGCTGTGAACGCAGGTGGTGGAGCTTTATTAAGTACTCCCGGTGTCAGTCCTGCATATATGGGTGTTGGATATATCATCGGTCCTAATCTTGCAGCTCTGAACTTTACTGGCGGGCTTCTGGCCTGGGGACTTTTCGTTCCTCTCCTTCTTTACTTTTTAGGTCCGGAATTGCTTGCTTCATTGCAGGCAAACGGTCCTGTTACTGTTACTGATGATACCTGGATCGGTTTAGCTAATAACGTCTGGAGGAGCATTGTCCGTCCGATAGCTATTGGCGGTATGCTTATGAGTGCAGCATTCACTCTCTTTAGGATGAGAAAATCACTGGGTACCGGACTTAGCAGGGCAATCGGTGATATGAAAAGGGCAGCTTCAGGCGGTTCTCACAATGAAATCAGGACAGAAAAAGATATGAACTTCCTCTATGTTTTTGGGGGAATTGCTGTTGCCGCTGTTCTCACTTTCTTTCTTTACAATTACTTCTCCGGTGATGTTGCTGCTGCATTGGTTGCCACAATTGTTATGATTATTGCCGGCTTCTTCTTTGCTGCTGTTTCCGGTTACCTTGTCGGGTTAATCGGATCAAGCAATAACCCTATTAGCGGATTAACTATTTCCACTCTTATTATTGCAGCTCTCTTGATGGTTGCTCTCGGTGTAAAAGGAACCGCCGGAATTGCTGCTGTTCTTGGAGTGGCTGCTGTAATTTGCGTTGCTGCGGCTGTGGCAGGCGAAATGCTTCAGGACTTAAAAGTTGGACATATTCTTGGTGGTACACCATGGAAAATGCAGGTTGGTGATATGATCGGAATTTTATTAGCTTCAGCTGTTATGTTTTTCCCATTACTGATTTTACATCAGGGTGATATTGCTGCCGGCGGTGAAGGCTTAGGCGGAAAGAGCTATCCCGCTCCCCAGGCAAGCTTAATGGCTATTTTAGCAAAAGGTATTGTTGGCGGTGAGATGGCGTGGCCCTTGATCATCGTTGGTATCCTAATGGCAGTCGGATTCATCCTTCTTAAGGTTAAAAGCCCGATGCTTGTTTGCGTCGGTATGTATCTGCCGCTAGAAACCTCTTTCGCTATCTTTATAGGCGGATTGATAAAAGGGATACTTGATAAAATGGCAGCTAAGAAAAATCATAACGAAGCTCAGAAACTCAGGAGCGAAAATAACGGAGTGCTCCTCGCCTCGGGACTTATCGCGGGTGAGGCATTGGTTGGTCTCCTCTTCGCTGCATTCGCAGTGCTTGAATGGCAAACACCAATTATCTTTGCTCAGCCCTCATTCCTCGTGAGCCTTCTTGTGTTTGTAGTTGTTGGCTATGTCCTCGTTTATATACCTTTGAAGAATGCAGGTAATCCGAATGATCCTGCGCCACCGGCTGTGAACGGATAATAATTACTGATTCTCCCTTCCTCTAAAAGGGAAGGGAGATATCCTTAAACTGAAAATCTATAATTGTGTTTAGAAAAAATAAAAAACCGGAAATAAATTTACTCGAGCTTACCCCTGTCCACAACCGTGAATATGAGGTCGACTCGAATAGTAAAATTATACTGCTTGAACCAAAATTCACTAATAAAATTTTGGTAAAGTTTCTCATGTCCCGTCTCAAATCTAAATATCTTCGCATCTCTCTGGACGAAGTTGGATCTGAGACTTGGCTTCAGATAAACGGAAATAATAAAGTGATGGATATTTGCTCTTCCATCAGACTGAAATTTGGTGATGACATGCCGCAGGTTGAGGAAAGAGTAACAAAATTTTTAACGGATTTGCATCTTCACGATGTTATCAAATTCAGAGAATTAACTAAATCATAAAGGAGTTTAGAATGGCTGCAATTTTAGGAAGCCTGAAACCGGAATTAATATGGAAACATTTTGAAGCTATTTGCGCAATACCGCATCCTTCGAAACATGAAGAAAAAATAGCCCAATATATTCAAGACTTTGGAAAAAAGATTAATCTTGAAACCAAAGTTGATGTCTTTGGGAATGTTGTGATAAAGAAGCCTGCAACAGAAGGGCTGGAACATTTAACTCCTGTTGTATTGCAGGGGCACCTTGATATGGTACCGGAAAAAAATAATGATACGGATCACAATTTCGAAACCGATCCTCTTAAAATATTTGTTGACGGAGACTGGGTAAAAGCAATAGGAACCACCCTTGGTGCGGACAATGGGATTGGCGTTGCTGCAGCGCTTGCTGTGGCCGAATCCACAAACCTGAAACACGGTCCGCTTGAGTTTTTATTTACTCTGGATGAAGAGACGGGAATGTTTGGCGCCGTGGCTTTGAAACCCGGATTCTTTGAAGCTGATACCCTGATAAACCTTGATTCTGAAGAAGACGGAGCGCTTTATATCGGCTGCGCGGGCGGAAAAAATACTTATGCCAAATTCAAATTTACTCAGGAAAATGTTCCCGCCGATTCCGCATCTCTCAAAGTCATAGTAACTGGTTTGCGCGGAGGACACTCAGGTCTGGATATAGCAGCCGGACGCGGTAATGCAATTAAAATTCTTAACAGGGCTTTATGGGGTCTTGCAAAAGAATTTGGCGTTCGTTTGGCGCATATCGAAGGTGGAAGCAAGCATAATGCAATCCCTCGTGAAGCATCAGCTATAATTACTGTTGCTATAAATAAATTGCCGGGTGTAAAAGCTTATATTGAAAACTATAACACAACAGTAAAGGCTGAACTGGCAACCAACGAGCCGAAACTTTCAGTTTCTGCAATGGATGCAGCAGCACCCCAGAATGTCTTTGACGTTATTACTCAGATGAATCTTTTAAATGCTCTTTATGCGCTCCCGAACGGAGTTATAACAATGTCACCCGACATTAAGGATCTTGTTGAAACTTCAACTAACCTTGCAGTCATTACCACTGATGCAACAGCAGTTGCTGTCGTTACAAGCCAGAGAAGTTCAGTGGAATCAGAGAAAGAGGATGTTGCAAACACGGCCTACTCATTATTTTCGCTTGCCGGTTCAGAAGTCATTCATGGTGACTCTTACCCCGGGTGGAAACCGGATGTAAAATCACCAATATTAAAAGCGATGAAAGAAGTTTACAAGAACAAATACGGAAATGAACCCGAAATAAAAGCAATTCACGCAGGACTTGAATGCGGTATCATCTGTGAAAGATATCCTGATCTGGATATGATCTCATTTGGACCGACAATCATGGGAGCTCACTCTCCTGATGAAAAAGTTCAGATAAGCGCCGTTGCAAAATTCTGGGATCTGCTTGTTGCAGTTCTTGAACACATCCCTGCTAAAAAAACTGTTTAGCAGTTTATTACTATGAGTCGGGAATAAGTCACTGGCTGTCCCCCGACTCTCTTTTATAATATTAATATAGAGACTCTACGTAAATGACAGAAACCTTAAAGCCTCAGCCAACCACTCTTGCCAGATGGACAATACTTCTCCTCATAAGTCTTGGCATGTTCGGAAACTACTATGTTTATGACAGCATATCACCCCTTGCCGACGTTCTTAAAACTCAGTTAGGTTTTTCCGATTCAAATCTTGGATTGCTGAATGCAATCTATAGTTTTCCTAATATCATAATGGTACTTATCGGAGGAATAATAATTGATAAAATCGGTACAAGAAAATCAGTCCTGCTATTTACGGGGTTTGTCTTTATCGGTGCTGTTTTTGCTTCTCTCTGGGGAAACCTCTGGACTATGGCTGCAGGCAGACTTATTTTTGGTCTGGGTGCCGAGTCTATGATTGTTGCAATCACAACAATAATTGCCCGATGGTTTAAGGGGAAAGAACTCTCTTTCGCTTTTGGTCTGAACTTGACTGTGGCAAGGTTGGGCTCTTTTTTTGCTTTGAATTCACCGAGTTGGGGAAGGGGCTTTTATGAATACTGGCAGACACCAATGTTCATTTCAGTTTTTGCTGCAATCATTGCAGTTTCCTTTATAGTAGTCTATTATTTCCTTGATGGAAAATATTCAAGAATCTACGAATTACCTAAAGAGGGGAATCAGGATAAAGTAGTTATCTCGGAGATCTTTAAGTTTAATTCAGCTTTTTGGTTTATCTCTGCACTTTGTGTAACTTTTTATTCTGCCATGTTTCCCTTTCAGACTTTTGCTATCAAGTATTTTCAGGAAGCCCACGGTACGACAAGGGAAGTCGGCGGAAATTTATCAAGTTTGCTTACTTTGGCTGCAATGTTCTTCACTCCGCTATTCGGATTATTAGCAGATAAAATTGGAAAGCGAGCTTACCTGATGATGATTGGATCCCTTCTCATCATTCCGGTTTACCTTATCATGGCTTATAAAATTGATCTTGCTGCCCCTCTCGGACTGAGCGGTAATATCAGTCTCAATATTGACTTCTTTGATATCCATTCTGTAATCCCGGTATATTTAATAATCCCAATGTCAATAATGGGTATAGCATTCTCACTGGTCCCCGCTGTTATGTGGCCTTCGGTGGCGCTTGTTGTAAATGCGGAAAAACTTGGAACTGCATACGGACTGATGACAATGATTCAGAATATTGGGCTCTTCTCCTTTAATTTGATAATCGGTATGGCAAACGATTTTTCTCAGGCAAGTGTTTCTAATCCTGCCGGGTACAATGCCGGGATGTGGATCTTCTCTATACTTGGATTCCTCGGTCTGTTTTTTGCCATTCTGTTGAAGAGAAGCAGTAAAGTTTTATAGATGCAAAAAATTCTATGAAAAAGGTTTTACTTATATGTGTTCTGTTTTCAGTGCTTTCTTACTCCCAGGATCAGAAAATGGGTTTCGGATGTCTGGGTTTGGTTGGGGGAACTGCCGGATATCAGGTACAGAAATATAAGGCAACCGGGTTAAACAGTTTTGTTGATAACATTAATAAACTTCATGCAGATTCACTGATAAATACAATGCCAGGTTTCGGTCAGGCTTCCGGATATCGCTTTGGTATTAATTTCTTCCGGCAGTACTACTCAGGGTTCGTCATTACTTTCAAAGGCTCTTATCAGTCCCTGCTTGAAAAGCAGGAATCAAGATGGCATGCAGGAAGCGGGGATATTACAAACTCTCTCGAATTGAAATTAAATCAGTTTTCAATAGGAGTTGATCTGGGAACCACAGTGTTTTCAGTTCTCGATTGGAAAGTTATTGACGCATCTCTTATTATAAGCTCCGCAAAATTGCTTCATACTGAAAATTATCCCGGTATGCAAACCGTTAAAACCGAATATAAAAGTGACGGAAATTCGGTCGGCTATTCTTTTGGAAGCGGTTTTATTTTTCATCTGATAAGGAACTATGTCAGTATCGAGGGGACTCTCGGTTATGCATTCTTTACTATTGACAAATTGAAGGATTCCGGCTCTGATTATCTTCAGACTTCAAATCCCCTTTCACCTGTAACAAATTTTGTTCAAAACGGCGGACTAACCGGTATCATTCAAATTAATTTCGGATTTCCAATATGAAAGGTATAAATATGAAAATTACAAAACTGGATAAAGCTTCAAGAATTGCAATACTGGATTGCATGGGCGCCAAACCGAAAGAATCCATCTTGGTTATCTCTGATGTCAATAAAAGGAAAATCGGCTTATCACTCTTTAATAATGCCGTGGATCTTGGATTTTATGCCCTGTATGTTGAAATGAAACCGGGTAAAATCAATGGGGAAGAACCTCCGTCTCATATTGCGGAATTAATGAAGCAATTTGATATTGTTTTATGTCCGACTGCTAAGTCGCTTACACATACCGATGCACGACGAAATGCTTCGGCCGGCGGCTCACGTATCGCTACTTTCCCTGGTATCACTGAGGATGTAATGATCCGCGGATTAGGTGCTGATTATAAGAAGATTGCTGCAAGAACTGTAAAACTTCAGAAAATTCTAGAGAAAGGAAAAGAGATAAGAATTACAACGGCTCTCGGAACAGATATCACCTTCAAAATCGAGGGGAGAAAAGTTCTTCCTTCCTCAGGATTGTTTTTGAAAAAAGGGGAGAGCGGTAATCTGCCAACCGGTGAGACTTACTTAGCTCCGGTTGAAGGAACTGCAAACGGTCTCTTCATTGTAGATGGTTCAATGGCCGGACTGGGATTAATTAAAAACACGAATATTCGAATTGAAGTTAAAAACGGTTATGCCGAAAATATTTCAGGCGGCACAATTGCAAAGAAATTAGCTCAGATGCTGGATAGTGTAGGCAGGGAAGCAAGAAATATAGCCGAATTTGGTGTCGGGACAAATGACACCGCCCGTCTTAGCGGTATTCTCCTTGAAGATGAAAAAGTTATGGGAACTATCCACCTTGCCCTTGGAAACAATAAATCGATGGGTGGTTCGGTTAACGTCCCGATACATCTCGACGGCGTAATTAAAAAACCAACTGTATTTATGGACGGGAAAATCCTTATGAAAAACGGGAAATTATTAGGTCTTGACTAAATAATTATTGTTCTGTCAGGATAATTTGTCAAAATATATTTGTGGAAGGGAATCAGAATGAAAAATCATCTTAAAAGATTTCTCAATATTTACACATTAGGCGGAACGATCTCTGTCTTTTTAGTAATCGGATTTTTTGTTTTAATTCCGGTTAGTTTGGATGCTTTTGATCCGCTGGTTTCTGCTTACAAGGATTTTGAACTCACAGATATTTATTACTCTCAATTAGTCAACACTGACCAAATAATCACCGACACAAATATTGTCCTTATTAACATCGATAATTTCACTGACCGGCGGGATATTTCAAATCTTATAGAAAAAATTCAAAGATTTGAACCCAAGGTCGTGGGTCTCGATATTCTGTTTCGTGAATTAAGAGATTCGGTAATTGACCTGCAGTTGTCACGGGAATTCTCTAAATGGGATAATATCGTCATCGTAAATAAGCTATATGACACTAATTCAGACAATATTTTTGATACTGTGCAGAATTCAATACCCCTCTTTTCTGCACATACTAAAAACGCTTATGCTGACTTAATAGTGGACAACGACAGGGGATACAGGACTATAAGGGACTTTTTGCCGTTTTACAGGACAGAACAAGATACTTTTTCTGCTTTCACAACACAAATTGTAAGTATGTTTAATCCCGAAGCTTTTAATAGATTAAGAGACAGGGAAAATCCGGTAGAAATAATTAATTATATCGGGAATGAAAGAAGTTTCATAAACCTTAATATTGGGGATGTGCTTGATTCTTCGAATACTGAATTCTCATTCTTAAAAAATAAGATCATATTGCTGGGGTTTTTATCGCTTAATTCCAAGTGTGAACAGGAAAGTTTTGATGATTACTTTTTCACTCCTCTTAACAAGAGATATGCCGGTAAGAGTTTCCCGGATTTAAGAGGTGTGGTTATTCATGCAAATATTATAAGTCTGATTCTTCGGGGCGATTACATAGTTATATTAAATTATACGGTAAATTTGATTTTGCAGATTCTATTTGTTTTCCTAAATATGATTTTCTTCTATTATGTAGAAAAAAAACTCAAGGTTCTTTATGACATAGTGACTAAAGTTGTTCAGGTAATTGAATCTGTTTTTATCGTACTCATTCAGTTGTTGTTTTTCTCATTATTTAGCTTTAACTTTGAGATATCAATTGCGCTTTTAGGGCTGATTTTATCAGCAGATGTTTACGAAGCCTATGCTTCAGTCATTTATAAGATAAAAGATCGTACAAAGTGAGTCTGTTTATGCAAAAATTAATAATTTTAATAATTCTGATCTCTGTATCTCTCTTCTCACAGAAGAATTTCCTTACTGTATACAGTGTGACAGGAACCGTGAAGTATCAGCAGGATGAATCCGGGAAAATAAGAAAACTCCTCCCTGGCGAAAAACTCTATCGCGGAATTATTACTCTTCAGAATAATTCTTCGTTACAAGTGGTTAATCCGGAATCAAAGACAAAAATGATCGACAAGCAGGGACAATATACTGTTGCCGCAATTTCCGATGATCTTGCAAAGATGGAAAGTAAATCTGTTTTCGAGCGACTTATAAATTTTATTTTTGATAAAATGGATGCCAGTAAAGATAAGAAATATGGTTTGGCGACTATAGAAGGTGCTATTAACAAAAGCGCTATCGATAAGATTGAACTTTACTTTCCCAATACCTCTACATTGTTCCTTAAAGAATATGAATTTAACTGGGAGAAAACAGGTGGTGCTGTGAATTATAATTTATCCCTGATATCCGGGGAAGATACTCTCTTTAATATCAATACTCCTGAAACCCGTCTTCTTGTTAATATGAAAGAACTTAAAATAACTAACTTTGATACCTCAGCTTACTATCTTGTCCTACGGGATAGTTTCGGAACTGAATCAAAGAAAAAACCTATATATTTCATCTCCGAAGAACAGCAAAAATATGTTGATACCATTCTTTCAGAGATTTCCAATTCGAAAAAAGAATCAACAGAAGAGTCTGAAATTACCTGGGCAAGAGCAACTTTTTTGGAATTGAATAACCTCATCTATGACGCTTATTTCGAATATCAGCGTGCAATTAAATTTAATACAAAAAGTCGTGAGTACCTTCTCTTATTCCAGGAATTCTTAAAAAGGTATTCAATTAATTCCGAGCTTGAATAAATTTAAAAGAGGATAAAAAATGATGAAAGCTGCTAATCTGTTTTTACTGATTATGTCTTTTTTAACAATAGCTATTCAGTCGCAGAACATGAACGCTGTTATGGTTTATGAAAAATGCGTTAATGCTGTCGTTCTGATTGAAACCCCTGCCGGAGCGCTGGGAACCGGATTTATTGTCAATAATGAAGGATGGGTTGTTACTAATTACCATGTTATTGAAGATGAGGACGGAAATTCCTATAAACCTTCAGATTTAACAGTTAAATTTCTTAACGGTAATACCGCAAAAGTATCTCAGATAATTGATGAACCGAATAATCAGGGAATTGATATATCCCTCTTAAAGTTGAATAGTGGTGTCGTCAGTTATATTCCCCTCCTGGAAAATGGCAATGCTAAGATCGGAGAGGATATCGTTGCTATCGGTCATCCAAAAGGGCTTAACTGGACACAGACAAAAGGATCGGTTACGAATTTTACTTTTGAGAACTTTGTACAGATAGATGTCGCCGTAAATCCGGGTAACAGCGGAGGTCCCTTAATTAACTCCGGGGGACAGGTAATTGGTGTAGTGACAGCCGGAATGGATAAAATGCAAAACACAAATGTTGGCGTAAAAATTTCGGTTATCCGGAATATATTGAAAAATTTCAAAATCACTTACTCCACTAAACCGGTTATAAGTGAAGATGATTTATTGACCACCTCAATCACAAGTGGGGAAGAGCAACAGAAGATCACAGAAATGCGACTCTCATATTTGAAAAAACAACAGGATAGGGAAGATGAGTTCCTCTCTCTGAAGTATGAAAAAGAAAAATTAGCTCTTCAAAGGCAAAATGAATTGGAGGAAGCCGAACAACAAAGATTGTTGGAGGAGTATAACCGGGATCTTCCAAAACGGTTGATTGTTGCCTTCGGGGGCGGTGCCGGGGTTTATACCGGTCCCTTTGATGGTATGCAGAAAAGCGAAAAAGCATTGAGCTGGAGTTCCAATTTTATGGTAGGTTTGAGATTCGAAACCTCTTCCATCATGGATCGCGGGCATATTTTCGGCATTTTTATGAACATCGGTGGAGCTAATAAAGATTATCGTACTCAACAGGCTATTGATGGAGAAGTAGATTTTGATCTGAAAAGTATTCCAAATCTGACTAATTTCTCCGCACCTGATGGTTTTAATTCTACATTTGAGATGGAAGCCGGATTTATTCTTGAAGAATGGTTAAGGATATCAGGTGGATTCGGTAGCCAGACTTTTGAATTGGAAAATAAAATTTCAACAACTAAAACAGAGACCATCGAAAAAAGTTTCTCATATTATACCGGAACAATTGGCTTGGTTATGCGTTTCGGGCCGGTTCATATTTCCCCGACCTTTACCACAATGATGGGAGGGGATTTCATAAAGGCTAATACCAAGGCAAATGTAACCATGACTTTTTGGTTGGATTTCCTTAAATCCCGTTTCTGATCGTTCGATCTTTAAACTCGTTCTTTAACTCATTTGGGTTACTTTCTTTTGTTAAAAAAGTAACCCGGATTACTCACCCCCCTTCCTAAATTTACCTTTATCTCTGGATCCCACTGTTTAATTTCTCAGCACCCTTCTTTCAGCTTTTCTCCTTTGAATATACCCTGTGACTAATTCAGCTATTTCTCTAATCATACGATCGTATCTGACAGGACTCAAACTCACATCTGCTTCTCGCTTGTTCAGGTGTTTGGTTGGCGTCTGGTTCGATTCAAATTCGATCAAATAATGGCGAAATCAAATTTCCTGAATGCCCTGGTTTTAGTAGAATGCTTTTTTTTATGATGATTTCCTCATAAACAGGTAATGTATAAAAAATCAACAGGTTCCCTACACCTTTGCAAATTTTGAGTCATTATTCTTTAGTTTTATTCCAATTATTGGTATGATGATTTGAATTATTTTACATTATTTTTCCAATAGTGACAACTATTTCTACTATTCAAGAATAAATAACTCGAAAACAGCCTCAAAAAGAGAAAAAATAGAAATTTTAGGTGGAATGATTATTGTATCTTATATAAGTATTTATTCTAAAGGAGTACTATGAAAAAAACGGTCTTATTTTTACTTTTTCTATTTGTTGCGTCAAATGTAATTTTTGCTCAGAGGGCATATATTCAAATTAACGCAATAAGTCCCAAAAAACTGATTGATATGGGAATGACAACATCATCAGTTTCTACGGGACTAAAAATCATCCCTACCGGGACATTTATGTATCTTACACCCCGGAACATTGCTTCTTCACCACAACCAATAGTCTCGGCTGCTTTTACTTTCGATTCAAAGCCTGCTGGCTCCACAGCCACATTCACAAATTACGGCACCGATAATTCGGTTTATTTCAAAGGAGATGTGAAAGGTAAGTATGAAATCAAATTGGCAATCACAACTGCCGGCGGTTCTCATGATACCACCATTTCCGTTTATGCTGCCAATTTTATTGGTGTAGGTAATTTTGAAGGTGTTGCTGGAGGTTTCCCAACATGTATGACTTGCCATGCAGGCATGCCGAAATTTGTTGCCATCTTTAACACCTGGAAAGAAACCGGACACGCTCTCAAATTCAAAAACGGTCTGAACGGTAACCCTGCTTATTACAATAAGAGTTGTTTCAAATGTCATACAACCGGTACTGATAATGATGTTGCGGCAAATAACGGCGGTTTTGATGATGTAGCCGCTACTTTGGGTTACAATTTTGCTCTGCCGGTTAATCCTGGCAAATTTGATACTTTGAAAACCCAATTCCCCGGATTGATTAACCTTGCTACTATTGGTTGTGAAAGCTGCCACGGACCTGGTGGAGAACACGCAGCGGGGGGAGGGGATGAAGAAAAGATTCAGATCTCCCCAAAAGCCGGCGCATGTACATCGTGCCATGACGGAAAAGGTTACTATCAGATTGGTGATCAATGGGAAAATTCTTTACACAGTTCTCCTGTTTGGTCAGGTTCATTTGCACAGGGATCATCCAGCCAGAATAACAGTTTACAAAACTGTATCCGTTGCCACGATGGTAAGGGATTCATTAATTTTACAAAGGGTAAAACAACTAATACCACCGGATGGACTTCTGCTAACCAGACTCACATCGGTTGCCCGACTTGCCACGATCCTCATGGAAATGGTACAGAGTTTAGCTTAAGACCTACTCCAGCCGGATCAGATACACTTGCTAACGGTTATCAATATACTATTGGTGGCAAAGGCCGTCTCTGTATGAACTGCCATAAGACACGCAGAGATGGTACCACTTATGCTGCCACTCAGGTTTCCTCATCAAACTGGGGTCCTCACTACTCGAATCCTGCTGATATTTTCTTAGGAAAAAATGCAGCTGAATTCGGTACTCCTTATAACAGCACAATGCACAGTATGTTATTAGCAGATGCTTGCGTTGACTGCCACATGCAGACTTCCCCTGATTCCACAAGCTCCCACTTTAATAAAGCAGGTGGACATACTTTCGGAATGTCAGATGACGGATTTGATTTAACCACTAATTGTCAAACATGTCATGGTCCTAAGACAAGCTTCTCAGACTGGGTAGCAACCACTGACTGGGATGGTAATGGTCAGTTAGAGCCAATCCAGACCGAATATGATAATTTAATTCATTTACTGCAGTACTATCTCCCACCGGTTGGTTTAGATTCTATCTCCTGGACTGCAATAAGAGATCTGAATAATCCTGTTATTAACAAGGCTTATTTTAACTATAGGTTATTCGCTTATGACAAGAGCCGCGGTATGCATAATACCAAGTACACAATGGAAGCATTGAGGGCATCAATTCTTGCGCTTGGTGGAGTTCTTGGTGTTGAAACAGGTTTAACAGATGTACCAATGGTATTTTCTCTTAACCAGAACTATCCTAACCCGTTCAACCCGTCAACAACTATCAGTTACTCAATTCCTGAAGGAATGAAAGTAAATCTGGTTATATATGATGTACTGGGTAATGAAGTTAAAACATTAGTAAATGAATATAAACAACCGGGTAGATATACTGTCAGTTTCGACGGTTCAAACCTTACTTCGGGAGTTTACATTTACAGTTTGCAGTCTGATAAATACAGTGCAACAAAGAAATTTGTTCTTATGAAATAATCAGGCTCCTATATTGAACTTGAAAGGGAGGTGGAAATGCCTCCCTTTTTTTATGCTTTTTTCTTCCAGGAAATTATTAAGCGGCAGGTTTCTTTATCCCCCGATTTCAGGCTGTGTTTTGTAATAATGCCGTCAGGGGATTGTGTCATAGAAATCAGAGAAAGTATTTTTTCGTTTTCGTTTGTTTCTTTAAGATAATTCACTGAGATTTCCGAAATATCATATTCAGCAATTTCATTGGCCGGAATTGCATCGATAGCCCAGAAGAAATACTGAGAATTATTTACATGGTTGTTTGTGTCAATGGCATCTGAGTTTACACTATATTCTTTTGAGAATTGGGGCTCTCCCGTCTCCTCAATTTCATCAAGCTTTGTAAACGGATAACTGTTCCGGTCGCTTCCTGCGTATGCATCCGTAATCTGCTGACTTACCGCTTGCGGTCTCCGTTTTTCAGTATTGAAGAAAATCCACAATGTTGCAGCTTCAACAAGGAGGTTATTATTTTGATCATAAACCCAATACAGCCTGTTCGCATAGTATTTGTTCATTGCCTGGGGTCGTGTAACTACTCTGATTTTCTCCTTGAATCTTGGAATCCGGTTTATCGTTATCTTCCAGCGACTCAGCATCCATCCGACTTTTTCATTTTCGTAAAAATCGAGTCCATATCCAACCTCCTCGCTTTGAAGAATTGCCATGTCCTCAAGTATCCTGATCAAGCTGACTATTGAAACATTTCTGTTTCTGTCCATTTGAAAATAGTGTATAAAATATTCTCGTGTATATTCCATAATTCTCTTTCAAAAAAAAAGGTTGCCCGCAAAGACAACCTTAAAAAAATATAATAAAAGTAATTAGATAGGTTTTGAATAAATCCTGTATTTTTTGTAAAGCTCAGCGTTCATTAGTTCTGCACCACGGTTCATCATATCATTGTCCTCCAGAATCCAGCTTGCTTCACCCGTCATAATTCCGCAATATTTTTCAGCTCTTTCAAGTATTTCCCAATAAAAGACTGAATCCAAACCACGTTTCTGAAATTCAGGAATAATCCCAAGAGTTATAATGCGTCCCCACTTGAATTTTTTAGGTTTAAATAATATTTTGAGGAACCCAAACGGGAATAACCTTCCGTTCATTTCCTTGAATATCGGATTATAATCCGGTACAACAAGGGCAAACCCGACCAATTTATTGTCAATCTCTCCGAAGAGTACCAAATTTGGTTCAACAATCGGTTTAAGATCATCAGCCATAGCATCAATTTCTGCCTCTGTCATTGGGATGAATCCCCAGTTCGGAGCCCATGCTTTATTGTAAATATACTTGACTTTTTCCAGATCTTTCTTAAAGTTCTTCATATCAAGCGAAGTTATTTTTAATTTCGAACGGTCACGAACAATCTGCTGGCCTCTTCTAAGCTTTTCAGAACTCAGGAGTTTATGATTTTCAAGTTTGTAAGCGTACAGATCCTTTGCTTTGGTAAACCCGTAGTTATCACAAAGTCTCAAATAGTATTCCGGATTATAAGTCATCAGTATTCTTGGTGGATCATCAAAACCCTCTATGAGCATACCATATTCATCATTGCTTGAGGGATTAGCGGGGCCTCTCATATCAGTCAGTTTTCGTTCTTTAAGCCAGTTCTTTGCGGTATCAAATAATTTATTAGCAACTTCCTGGTCATCAATACATTCAAAGAATCCGAAAAATCCAATATTTTCTTTATGATATTCGTTGTGAAGATCATTCTTGATTGCCGCAATAGTTCCGGATAGTTTCCCGTCTTTGTATGCCAGGAAATAATCTGCAGCAGCATGCTCAAAGAAAGGACTTTTCTTTTTATTAAGTAATTTTTTCCTGCTTGAAATCAAAGGAGGAACCCAGTTAGGATCATTCTTGTAAATTGTCCAGGGAAATTTAATAAACAAATCAAGATCTTTTCCTGATTCAACTTTTTTTATTTCTATTTTACTCATAGCTCTTAATATGTTAAAAAAAATGGGATTACGAATAATCCCATTAAAAGATTAAATTAAACCAAGTTCCTTGCCGACCTTCGTAAAGGTTTCGACAATGAAATCAAGATGCTCGTTTTGATGAGATGACATATAGCTTGTTCGCATCATCTGTCTTCCCTGAGGAACCCCCGGGGCTATAAATGCGTTAACAAAAACGCCGTTGTCATAAAGCTTTCTCCACATCATAAATGCGAGTTCATCTGAACCGACTATTACCGGGACGATTGCTGTCCTGCTGTCAACAACGTTAAATCCTGCCTGTTTTAGTCCCTGCCGGGCTCTGTCAGCATTTTTAATTAATTGTGTTACTCGTTCCGGTTCCTTCTCAAGAATGTCAAGAGCTGCAAGCGCAGAAGCTGCGGAAGCAGGAGTAGGGGATGCGCTGAAAATAAGTGCAGCTGATGAATGTTTTAGAAAGTTAATGACACGTTCGGAACCCGAGACAAATCCGCCGAGGGAGGCGAAAGTCTTGCTGAATGTTCCCATCGTCATGTCAATCTCACTCTCAAGATTGAATTCACTTGCTGTCCCGCGGCCCCCTTTTCCAATAACACCAACAGAATGGGCATCATCGATAAGAATGCGAGCGCCGTATTTTTTTGCGATATCATTTAATCTTGGCAGATCAACAATTTCTCCTCCCGTAGAGAAGACACCGTCGCTAACGATTAATTTACCTGCTGATTCCGGGAGTTTTGAGATAACTCTTTCAAGGTCGTTCATGTCATTATGCTTATAACGGGCTATCTCGGCAGTGGCTCCTTTCGCCATCATATATCCGGCGACTATGCAGGCATGGTTATCTCGGTCGGATATCAAATAGTCACCCCTGTTAACCAAAGTCGGGATAATTCCCTGGGCTGTCTGATAACCTGTGCTGAATAGAAGTACTGCTTCTGTCCCAAAGAACTTTGCCAGCCTTGCTTCCAGTTCGATATGCAGGTCAAGAGTACCTGTGAGGTATCTTGATCCGGAACATCCTGTCCCATATTTTTCAATTGCTTTAATAGCAGCTTCTTTTACTTTGGGGTGAGAAGTGAGTCCAAGATAGTTATTCGATCCTGCCATGACGATTTTACGTCCCTCGATTTGAACAACGGGACCTTCATTTGCCTCAATTGCACGAAAGTATGGGTAGAGCCCAACTGCTTTTATCTCGTCTGCACGAGTAAACTCATAACATTTTTGAAATAAATCCAATTAACAACCTCCGGATAAAATTGTAGAAACATATATATTCCCTGATTATACATGTAAATACTACCGAATTTTTATCTTAGCTTGTTTTTGGCTATAAATTAGGCTAAATTTACAGGTTAAAAAGAAAATAAATTTAATGTTTAAAATTATCATAAAAGCAGTTAAAAACAAATAAATTATGGAAAAAAAACAAATAGCGGTAGTTACAGGCGGGAACGGATTTGTGGGAAGTCATCTTGTTGATCTCCTCCTGGAGAAAAATTATGAAGTAAGGTGCATTGTCAGAAAGTCAAGTAATCAAAAATGGCTCAAGGGAAAGAATATTGAAATTATTGAATCGGGATTATTTGATAAAGAGGGTCTGAGGAAAGCTTTCAAGGATGTGAATTACATATTCCACGTTGCCGGGGTCGTGAAAGCAAAGAATCCGGAAGAATATTATAAGGGAAATGTGGAAACGACAAGAAATATCCTCGAAGTAGCTACAGAATTCAAAGCAACAATCAAAAAAGTTCTGGTGGTAAGCAGCCAGACTGCATCCGGTCCGGCTTCAAGTGAGATCCCGGTTGACGAGACAATGAAGTGCAACCCTATTACCACATACGGAAGGAGTAAACGTGAGGGAGAAAAAGTGGCAGAGACCTTTATGGATAAACTTCCTGTAACAATTTGCAGGGCTCCGGCCGTTTTCGGGGAAAGGGATACGGAAATTTTAATTTTCTTCAAGACATTTGCTTCCGGACTAATGACTACCATAGGATTCAACAGAAAACAGATAAGTTTAATCCACGTCACCGATCTGGTAAACGGATTTTTACTCGCGGCGGAAAGTCCCAAGGCAGCCGGAGAGACATATTTCATTACTTCAGAAAAGCTATACACATGGGAAGAAATCGGCGAAGTGACTTCAAAAGTAATGAAGAAGAAGCCTTTCTCGGTCAAAGTCCCTCATTCAATTGTTTATACCATTGCTGCAATAGCCCAGTTTTTTGCTATGTTCTCAAAAAAGGCTGCGACTTTAAATATTGAAAAAGCGCGGGACATAACTCAGCAATTCTGGATTTGCTCAGCAGAAAAAGCAAAGAAAGATTTTGGTTACTCACAAAAGATCGATATTGAAGAGGGGATAAGAAGAACAGTTGAGTGGTACAAGGGACAAGGTTGGATTAATTAAGCAGGAATAAAGAACGTCCGGAATTTATTTATTTGCATATTTGTATTAAGATTTTGATAAGAAGAGAAAAATGAAAACTCCATTAGTAGTAATTGTAGGAAGGCCGAATGTCGGTAAATCAACTTTTTTTAACCGGTTAGTCGGCAGGCGGGATGCCATTGTTGATGACGTTAGCGGAGTGACCCGGGACAGGAATTATGGTGAAGTCGAGTGGAACGGAAAAGAATTCAGGCTGATCGATACAGGCGGATTTGTTCCTGATTCACCTGATATGTTCGAGAAGGCGATAAGGGATCAGGTCAGGCTCGCAATAGATGAATCCGACGTGATCATATTCTTGACCGATGCCAGGGACGGCCTTACTCCTGTTGATATGGAGATTGCTCAGATGCTCCGGAACTCGAACAAGAAATATTATCTTGTTGTTAACAAAGTTGACTCTGAAAAGTTCGAGGCATACGCATCGGAATTTCACTCACTGGGACTTGGAGACCCGATAACTGTCTCGGCAATTATGGGAAGGTGTATTGGTGATTTCCTTGATACTCTGACCGAAAATTTTGTCAAAGTTGTCGAAGAGCATGACCCAAGATTAAAAATTGCAATTGTCGGAAGGCCGAACGTTGGTAAATCTTCGCTTACAAACGCGCTGCTCGGATTTGACAGGAGCATTGTAACGGAAATCCCCGGGACTACAAGAGACAGCATTGATTCAGTTTTGAAATATTACGGGCAGGAAATAGTTCTAATTGATACAGCCGGACTGAGGAAAAGGACAAAGATGGAAGAAGGAATTGAATATTTCTCGTCCATACGCTCCCTCAAAGCAATTGCTGAATCCGATATCACGATTGTGATGATTGATTCAACCCTGGGGCTTGAAAAGCAGGATCAGAAAATAATTGATGAAGCTATCCAGAGAAGAAAGGGACTGATACTTGCGGTCAACAAATGGGATTTGATCGAAAAAGAAACAAACACAGCAAAAGAATATGAGAAGGGGCTAAAGGCAAAGATGGCTGGTATCAGTTATATCCCGGTTATTTTTATCTCAGCTCTCACAAAGCAAAGAATTTACAAACTGATAGAACTCTCTCTGAAAATTGAAGCCGAAAGGAAAAAGAGAATTCCGACAAATGAACTTAACGATGTTCTTCTTCCATTTATTGAAAGAACACCCCCTCCGTCAACAAACACAGGCCGTGAAGTTAAAATAAAGTTCATCAATCAGGTTGGAAGCAATTATCCCGTGTTTTTATTTTTTGTTAATTACCCGAAAGCAGTCACGGATAATTATATCAAGTACCTCGAAAGACTGATACGTGAGAATTTCGGTTTTCAGGGTGTTCCGTTCACATTGAGTTTTAAGGAAAAATAAATTTCAGATTTAAGAACTGATGGAAGCCAGAAGAATCATAGTTGTCGGCGGGAATGCAGCAGGAGCGGCGGCGGCAGCTAAAGCGGCCAGGTTCAATCCGACTGCAAAAGTCACTATTCTGGAGGCAGGTGAATTCATTTCAACGGGGACCTGCGAACTTCCTTACGTGCTTTCGGGAGAGATCGGCGACTACAAGAAGGTCGTTTTCTTTGACGAAAAAACATTCAAGTCCGAAAAAGGAGTTGAGGTCCTTACAAACAGTCCGGTAACATCAATTGACAGGCGGAGAAAAGAGGTCACATTCCTTACCAATAATCAGGAAACAACGCTGCCCTACGATAAATTGATCCTCTGCACAGGATCAAAGAACCGTCTCCCTGACATGAATAAGCTTATCCCATCACTCGAAAAAAATGAGACTGTCGAAAACTTCTACTCTTTCAAAAGTGTAGCAGACCTTATTAAAGTTGACCGGGAAGTAAAATCTGCAAGGCATAAAAGAGTCGTCATTCTCGGATCGGGATATATTGGACTGGAACTTTGCGAGTCGTTCCGTACTTTGAGTTTTGAAGTCTTTCTGATCGAGAAAGTGAACAGAATATTTCCTTCGGGTGAAGAGGAAGTCAGCGAAATAATTAAGGAGATACTTAAGTCAGAAAATTTTAGGGCTTATACTAATCCGGCCAATTTTAAGTTCAGAACTTCCGGGGGGAGAATCACAAATCTCGTGATTGAGGGGTACGATTTTGAAATCGATTTTGTTATAAACGCTACGGGGGTTATTCCCAATAATGATTTAGCAGAGGCTTGTAAACTTGAGATTGGAGATTTTGGGGGGCTGAGGGGGAGTTCAAAAATGCAGACATCAGATCCCAATATTTATGCAGCGGGGGATAATACAGAATCAATAAATTTCCTTACACGCAGACCCATGTATCTTCCGCTGGCAACGATTGCCCGTAAAGGGGGACACGTTGCCGGAGAAAATGCTGCGGGAGGAAACAGCTATCTCAAACCGGTTATTCCTGCAAGTGCCCTGAAGTTCTTTTCTGCCTATCTCGGTTTTACGGGATTAAATTTCACAGATGCAAAGGGATATTTCAGAAATGTTAAATCGGTACATGCGACACATCGCAACCTTATTCATGTGATGCCCGGGAGCAGGCCGCTGTGGGGGAAGATAATTTATGATGCAGATAAAAGAATCTTAGGGGGAAGTTTTGCAGGAGGACCTGAAGTATCCGGGCTGACTGATCTGATCTCGACTACAATCAGGTTTGGGATTCCGGCAGATAAACTTGAAGAAATAGATTTTAACTATACTCCGGCATTATCGCCTTTCATTAACATCCTTTCAATCCTCAGCAGAAAAGTGAAGAGCTAAATTATAATCAGCACGTTGTCAATCAGTCTTGTAGTTCCGACCTTGCAGGCAATTAAAATATAGTATTCCACAGAATCTTCCAGCGTATCAGTTACAGAAAAATCAGCAGCACTAACAATTCTTACGTAATCGAGTTTGTGATTATCGATCTTCGTGATGATTTGAAGCATCTTTGAAATTATATTTGAGGAGTTTCGCTCGCCGCTTGCAATCAGACGTTGAGCGGTCAGCAGAGATTGAAATAAAAATGGTGCCTGTTCTCGCTCATGCTGATTCAGATAGATATTCCTGGAACTCATAGCAAGCCCATCCGGTTCCCTGAGAATCGGGCAGATTACAATATGGATTTCAAACTTCAGGTCGGAAGCCATTCTTTCTATAACTGCTGCCTGCTGAGCGTCTTTTTGCCCAAAGAATGAGTAGTGTGGTTTGACGATATTAAAGAGGATTGCAACAATTGTACAGACTCCCTGAAAATGAGTCGGTCTGAATTCCCCCTCATGCTTTTTTGACATTGAGTCAAGATTGATATACGTTTCGTAACCTTTGGGATAAATCTCCTCAGAATCAGGAAAGAAAACAACTTCAACGCCTTCTTTTTCGAGGGATGAACTATCTTTCTCAAAATCCCTCGGATACTTTGCAAGATCTTCTGTGGGGGCAAACTGAGTGGGATTAACAAAAATCGAAACAATGGTCACGTCGGTGCAGGAGCGTGATTGTCTCACTAAAGAAAGATGCCCCTCATGGAGATATCCCATAGTAGGGACAAAGCCGATAGTTTTTTTAGCGAGGCGGAGTTCTTCCGAGAACGCCTGCATCTCCTTAACTGTGCGGATTATCCTGATGGCGGCCTCAGCTCATGAAATCGATTAATCTGGAGAGAGTCTCTTTCATCTCTTTCCTGTGGACAACCTTGTCCAGAAAACCGTGTTCAAGAACGAACTCTGCAGTCTGGAAACCGGGGGGGAGATCCCGGCCTATAGTCTGCTTAATAACCCGCGGTCCGGCAAACCCGATAAGGGCTTTAGGCTCAGCAAGATTCACATCACCTAGCATGGCGTAACTTGCTGTAATTCCACCGGTTGTGGGGTCTGTCATAATAGAAATATAGGGAATATTCAGCGAATGAAGCTTAGCGAGGCGGGAAGAAGTTTTAGCCATCTGCATCAGAGAGAGGACTCCTTCCATCATGCGTGCTCCGCCGCTCTGGGAAACAATGATCACAGGGATTTTTTCTTTAATTCCTTTATCAATGACGCGGGCAAGTTTTTCTCCGACGACGCTCCCCATGCTCCCGCCGATAAACTTAAAGTCCATACAGCCGAAAGCCACATTATGACCGTTGATCTTTCCGGTGCCGGTGCGTACTGCATCGAAAAGACCGGATTTTTTAATTGTGTCTTTCACACGGGACGGATAAGGTTTTGAGTCTGTGAATTGAAGGGGATCCGCTGATCGCATCTTTTTATCCATCTCTTTGAAGGAATCGGGATCAAGAAGGACTTTGATATATTCCTCGCTGCCTATCCGGAAGTGATGTGTGCATTTAATACAAGTCCAGGAATTAGCCTCAAGCTGGCGCTTGTGGATTATTTCCTCGCACTCGGGGCATTTTTCCCAGAGTCCTTCGGGGAGATCTTTTCGGGGAGTATCCTCAAGGATATTTTTTTTCACTCTCTTAAACCAGGCCATTGTATTCCTAAAAGTTTGTTAGTTGATCAGCAGAAAAGCTTATCAGCTCAAAAATTATTTTTCGATCTCGGCGTAGATAGTCAGCGTCGTTGTCGGTGTTACCGGATCGTTGCTCATCACAACAATAGTTCTGCTCAGTCTTCCTTCGCGTCCGGTACTGTCAAACTCGATTTTGATAGTTCCTGATTCGGCAGGTTTCAGATTTTTCCCTTCAACAACAGCGGCGGTACAACCGCATGAAGTCCGCACATCGCTGATAATCAGATTCTCCTTGCCGAGATTTTGAAACTTAAAAGTATACTCACTGATTTTTCCCTCTTTGATTTTACCGAAATCGTGCTGAGTCGATTCGAATTTAATCTTGGGCGGGATAACGGTATCTTTCTTTATGTCCACAACATTTCCTTTGAGCAACAACTGGAACTGGGGAGTTGCTGGATCATTAGAGAAGACGGTAATATACTTCATCTGCGGGCCGATTCTTCCGGCAGAATTGAATTCCGCTGCTATTAAAGTGGATTCAGACGGTTTCAGTTCATTTTTCTCAGGCTGAGCAGCAGTGCAACCGCAAGAAGAAACAACGCGGTCAATCTTCAGAATGTCTGTTCCGTTGTTTGCAACAATGAATTTATGTTTTACTATTTCACCGGTTTGAACATCTCCGAAATCATAGACCGGCTGGGGAACGGAAATTTTAGGCTGGCCAACCTGGGCACAGGCATAAACAGTGAATACCATTACAAAAAGAAAAAATCTTTTTATCATTTCATCTCCTTTTAACTTGAAAATCTTTAACATACATAGGTTCCAAATAATCGTAATCTGTTAGTTTATATTTTTCCCCGTATAAATTACTCCACAAAGCCACATAATATGCAGAGGGCTGACTCAGTTTATTGAACTTTTCAAGCCCGGGCCCCTTCATATCCGTGACTAAATAATAATCATTAAAAATGGCAAATAGTTCATTTTTCTTAATAATTTTTATTTCACCTGCAAAATTAAAACTATTTTCGTTAATAGTAAAGGAATTAAAGTAAACTTCGTCGTGATTGATTTTTATTGCAATTGCAACCGGTTTATCCGTGGGGAGATAATCAATGCACTGCAGCGCAATCGCTTCAAAAGAGGGGACAGGGACAACAGGGAGCGAAGCACCGAACGCAATTCCCTTAGCGGCAGCAAGACCTATCCTGAGACCCGTGAAAGAGCCGGGTCCGATTGATACAGCTATTGAGCCGACGTCTTCAATTTTCATTTTTGTCAGGGATAAAAGACTCTCCACCGCGGGAAGCAGAATTTTAGAGTGGGACATCTTACCGTAAGACTGGGAAAGGAAATACTTCTCTTTCGAGAAGAACAGTCCTATTGAACAAAGTTCTCCGGAAGTTTCAATTGCCAGAACAGGTTTATTCATCATATCTCGTAAAGAAAATAGTCCTTGTATAATTCTTGTTTATATTAAACACAATCTCCACTCTTTTTTGGGGGAGGGCTTTCCTGAAAAGATCTGCCCATTCAATAAAGACGATCGCCTCAGGATCATGAATATAATCATTGAAGCCTGTATGCAACAGTTCATTCATGGAATTTATCCGGTAGAAATCAAAGTGGTAAATTTTATAATTCTCCCTGGAATATGTGTTAACAATCGTGAAAGTAGGTGAAGTAACATAGCCAATTCCGATACTCTGACAGAAAGCCTTTGTGAAATAGGTTTTCCCGCATCCAAGATCACCGATAAGGGCTACAATATCTCCGGGATGAATTTCGCAAACCAGTTCTTTTGCGAAATTATAAGTGTCAATTTCAGAATCGACTATTCTTGTTATCTCCATGCTCATTTGGGTTCCATCGTAATCATAGGCAAGATCATTTCTTCAAGGGAAATACCGCCATGCTGGAAAGTATCCTTATAGTAACTTAGATACTTATGATATTCAGTGGGGTAGACAAAATAATAGTCTTCCTTGGCAATAATATAACTTGTTGTAACGCCTCTGCGGGGGAGTTTATATTCCATCGGGTCTTTGACAAAAACCGCATGCTTCTCATCGACTTTCAGGTTCCTTCCGTACTTGAATCGGAGGTTAGTTGAAGTCTCCTTGTCCCCGAGGACTTTAGCGCCGCGGAGGCAGCGGATGCTTCCGTGATCTGTGGTTATGAAAACCTTTGCATTCTTTATGTTCGAAATCATTTTGAAAGTAGCTAAAAGGGAAGAGTGGGAAAACCAGCTGTTCGTCAGTGAGCGGTAAGCCCTTTCATCCGGTGCAATTTCTTTCAGCAGGTCAGAGTCAGACCTTCCATGGGCAATCATGTCAAGGAAGTTTACAACAACAGCGGTCAGGTGATTATTCTGATACGACATTATGTTATTCTCGAAATTACGCCCGACCTCAGGATCGATTATCTTAATATACTTTAGTTCGTTTCTTAGTTTTATCCTGTTTCTTTCAAGAAGGTGTGCAAGGAGGTCCTTCTCGTGTTTATTCATACTGTGCTCATCTTCGTCGTTTCCCTGCCAAAGTTCGGGATAATATTTTTCAATTTCAGAAGGGAAGAGGCCTGCGAAAAGGGCGTTCCGGGCGTATGAAGTTGCAGTCGGGAGAATCGAGTAATAATATTCTTTAGAGATTTTAAAATATTCGTTAAGAAGTTCTTCCATAACCAGCCACTGATCTATCCTGAGGCAGTCAATCACGAAGAAGAAGACAGGTGAATCGGATGATCTGAGGGGGGGGAAGAGGTACTTTTCGATAATCTGAGTTGTGAGAGTAGGAGAATCGCTGTTTGGTTTAGCATTAATCCAGGATCGGTAATTCTTCTCCACGAATTTAGAGAACTCCTTATTGCACTCTTTTCTCTGTTCGGAAAGAGTTTGCAGCAGACTCATGTCAGAAAGGTTGGAAAGCTCGATATCCCAGCCGGTAAGTTTATTTTGAATATCGATCCATTCGAGATAGTCGAGTTTATTCTGAAGCAGGAGTGAAATCTGGCTAAGGTCCTGGAGATAATCTTTTGTAGTGAACTGTTGGGAGATTTTCTTTTTCTCGAGAATTTTTTTACAGACCAGAAAAATCTGGCTCGGGTTAACAGGCTTTGTCAGGTAGTCAGTAATCTTTCCTCCAATAGCCTCCTCCATGAGGAATTCCTCCTCATTTTTTGTGACCATTACAACGGGGAGCTGCGGGTTAATCTCCTTAATGCGAGAGAGTACCTCAAGGCCGCCGATGCCGGGCATCATCTCATCGAGGAAAATAAGATCGATTTCCTGTTTTTTAACAATTTCAATAGCGTCCTCGCCGTTGGTTTCAGTGAGCATATTATATCCTTTTTCAGAAAGGAAGATAATATGGGAGCGTAGGAGATCGATTTCATCGTCGACCCAGAGAATAGTTTTTTGTTTCATAAAAACCCAATTGTGAAAAATTTCATTGGTAAAAATAACATTAAAACAAAATGAGATACAAGGGAATAATTAATAATTAAGGACTATTCCTCAGATCCTCTATTATTAATGTTTCTCATAATCTGCGGAGGCGGATGATCTGCTCCGAATGAGTTATTAACCTTACTCCCTGGCGGGAAGTGAAATAGAAAAATATCCATTCGGAAATCACTTTCAATCTGTTGCGGTAAGTAATCAAAAACAAAACATGAACCATCGACCATAAAAGCCAGGCGAAAAAGCCGGTAAATTCAAATCCTTTTATCCTTGCGACTGCACTCGCCCTTCCGATTGTTGACATACTCCCCTTGTCAATATACTTAAATATTCCTTTAACATTCCCGCTGTTAAGGTTGCGGGCAAGGTATTTTGCCTGCTGCAGGGCAACCTGCGCCACCTGGGGAAGGGAATTCCCATTCCCGTCAATAAAGTTCGCGGTATCACCAACTACATAAATATTATTGTTGTTTTTGAGGGAAAGTGAGCCGGTTACCATAACCCGCCCCGCCCGGTCCAGTTCTGTGTTTAACGATTTCATGAGGGGGGATGCAATGTTTCCCGCTGCCCAGATAATATTTTTTGTCGGTATGAATTCTTCCCCAACGAAAACGCCCTCTGAACTAATATTAGTAATCCTGCTTCCAAAACGGATATGCACACCCATCCTCGTAAGAATATCTTTAGCGGAGTTTGAGAGATTTCCGGAATATGAATTCAGGATTCTGTCATGTGCATGGATAAGAATAATCTTTGTTGAGGAAGGATCTATATTTCTGAAATCACGTATAACGGTACGCTTGGCAATCTCCGCAATTGCCCCGGCCATCTCGACACCGGTAGTGCCACCGCCGATAATCACATAAGTAAGAAGTTTGTCTCTTTCAGCCGGGGTGTCTGTTTTCTCAGCCTCTTCAAGGGAAAGGAGGATCATTTCTCTTATCTTCAAAGCATCGTCAAGGGTTTTAAGTCCGCGGGCATATTTTTCCCACATTTCATTACCGAAATAACTGTGGCGTGTCCCTGTAGCCACAATCAGTTTATCGTAATAAAATTCCCGGTTTTCCAGAGTAACCGATTTATTGACAGGGTCAATATAGGTAACTTCACCCAAAAAAACTTTTACATTCTTTTTATGACTGACAATAGCTCTGAGCGGGGAGGCAATATCTCCGGGGGAGAGGGCTGCAGTTGCTACCTGATATAGAAGAGGCTGAAAGAGATGATGATTTGTTTTATCAATTAAAGTAACGTCAAATTTATCTTCATCAAGTTCTTTAGCAACGGTCATACCTCCGAAGCCGCCTCCGATAATAATTATTTTTTCTTTTTTCATAGTGTCATGATATTTGCTTGTGTTAATATAGTAAAACAAAGGTAAAACAAAAAATATGGAAGTAATGTTCAACATAATTAGTTCAACTCGTCCGTCTGCTGACGGACGTCAGCTGACGGATTTGATCTGTCCGGAGGGGAGGGAATTTTCTGATTTTTTTCAATTGATTGTTTAGCAGAGGGGTTTGGATATTGTTGAAATAATATTATGCCTTATATTTGTTTTTGAGATAGGGGAATATCCGTAGAAAATATCGCACCCTTGTTTGGGGGAGATATTATGATCAATTGTCCATTACTTAAGGAAGAAATAGAATGAAAACTACTCCCCGCATTCCGTACTTAATGTCTGTCCTGAAAAAGAGCAATCTCCTTATATTGATAACAATTCTTCTTTTCTCGTTCACGGCGCAATCGTGCAAGGAGGAGTCGGAACCAACCATTCCGCAAAATAAAGTTTTAACCACCGGAACAATTGCGCTGCTGCAAGAGGCCGCGAATATGGTGATGATGGAAAAGCAGATTCCCGGGATGCTGGTATATATTGCCGTGGAAGGAGAAGGGGAGTTATACATCATACGGGGAGTAGGGAATCTGAGTACGAGTGAACCGATGAATATAAACAACTATTTCAGGATGGCAAGCGTAACGAAAACGTTTACGACGGAGGCAGCGCTGATTTTAGCTGACGAAGGGAAAATTGACCTTAATAAAACACTCTCTTTTTACCTGCCGGAATATGCCATTCCGGGAATGGACACAATAACAATAAGGATGCTGGGGAACATGACAAGCGGATTAATTGATGTTCTTAACGATCCGGGTTTATCAGCAGCCTATTACGGCAGTCAGGGAACAATCAAATTCACGCCTGAAGAATTAATAGTCCCTCTTTTCACGTCCCAGTTGAGATTCACTCCGGGTACTCAGTTTGATTACTGCAATTCAAACACAATTCTGCTTGGCATGGTAATCAGGAAGGTAACGGGGGAGGATCTTAAAAGTGTATTTGCCGAAAAAATATTCAAGCCGTTAGGGTTAAAAAACACATTCTGGCCGGAGACTAATTATATGCCTCAGCCCTATCATCATGCCTACACAAGTATGATGGGATCAAATCATCAGGATGTTACTTATTACGGGAATTCATGGGGGAATGCTGCGGGGATACTGATCACGAATCTGGCAGATTTAAAGATTTGGGCAAAGGAAATATACGAACGGAAGTTACTTTCCGTAAGTTCTAAGGCTGAAAGGTTCCAGGAGGGGATAGCAGATTACGGGTATGGATTCGGAGTGGAGAGGATATTCGACTGGGCTGGTCATTCGGGAGGGATAATAGGATGGAACAACATGGTATTTTATCAGGGAGTAAAGAAGTATACATTGATAATCCACACGAACGCTTTAGACGGAACACCTGCGGGATATGCGTTTCAGCAGTTTGCGGAGATTCTGGAAGCAGTAAAATAATAATTGATAATATATCAGACTAATGGAAACAAGATTATTGAAAGATCCAAAAGTATTTCCTTCGGAGGAAATGCTGAAAAACGGACTCGGCAGAAGCTTCCCGGCCTATGCTGAATTGCATAAAACTTTAACGGATAATAAATACGGACTGGAGTATGAATGGAAATATTACAACGATGGCAAAACATGGCTGTGTAAAGTGACTTTCAGGAAGAAGACCGTATTCTGGCTGTCGGTTTGGGAGAAGCATTTCAAGACAGGTTTTTATTTTACCGGAAATACTATTAATGGGTTGAGCGGAATTGAGCCGGGTAAACCCGTCGGTAAGTTTATTCCGGTTGTTATTAACGTCACCGGAAAAAAGCAAATAAAGGATGTGTTGAAAACAGCTATGTACAAAATGAGTCTGAAATGAATTTAGAAGATCTCGGATATAATAACCTTCCTGAAATATCAAAGAATGAAAACAGTCACGGAGAATTTGTCCCGGGAAGAGTTGCCATTGAGCATAAGGAGAGGTATATCGTTCTGACTGCCGGGGGTGAATACGAAGCCGAGGTAACGGGCAGTCTGCGGTTCGCTGCTAAAAGCAGGGAAGATTTTCCCGCAGTGGGGGACTGGGTGTCGCTTACGGCGTTTGATACCGGGTTTGCCGTGATCCATAAAATATACCCGAGATATTCGGTGATCAAAAGGGAGGCAGTTGGTGAGTATGGAGGGGAACAGATAATAGCTGCAAATATTGACTGTGCGATGATTATGCAGGCGGCGGACAGGGACTTTAATATCAACAGGCTTGAAAGGTATCTTACAATATGTTACTCGGCAAGGGTAGAGCCGGTAATTGTTTTGAGTAAAACAGACCTTAGGGACGAGGCGGGGATGGAAACGCTTCTGATGGGGTTAAGTGCCAGGATCAAAAACGTGCCGGTCATTCCTGTAAGCAACCTGACGATGGGGGGATACGCGGGGATAGCAGGGATACTTGCTAAAGGTAAAACTTACTGCATCCTTGGATCATCCGGAGTCGGGAAATCAACGCTGATCAATAATCTTGCAGGGCGGGAGATTTTAAGAACAAGCGAAATTAGCGAAAGCACAAAAAAGGGGAGGCATACGACAAACCGGCGGGAACTGCATATACTTCCTGACGGAAGTATTCTGATTGACACACCCGGGATGCGAGAGTTGGGTATTGCTGATGCGGCTGACGGGCTGGAGATTACTTTCGACGGGATATTCCGGACGGGAAAGGAATGCAGATTCAGAGACTGCACTCATGTGCTTGAGAAGGGGTGTGCGGTGATAGATGCTGTGGAGAAAGGGATAATCGACCGGAAGTCTTACGCAAATTATCTGAAGATGGAAAAGGAGAAAGCCTTTTTTGAAATGACGCTTGCGGAGAAGAGGGAGAAAGATAAGGCGTTTGGGAAGATGGTGAAAGATTATAAGAAAGGGAAAATAATTGATAATGGATGATAGTGACGGGTGAAAAACCAGAGAGAACCCCCCTTGTTCCTAATGATGTCGACTTAAGGGAAAAAGGAAGGCTCATTATAATGCCCCTTTCATACTGATAGGGGTAGTTTTATCTAATTCGTAATTCTTGATTCATAATTGTTCATGTGGTGTGGTTTACGTCAATTGTCTGAGAAAATCTTGTGCGAAGGATATCATTTGATGCTTTTCCGACCTCATCCCTGGATTTTCGGAAGTATTGATGGCTCGGAGGATTAGCAGATATGGCGGCGATGCTTACCAGAAGCCAAGACTTTTATAGACAAAGTTAATTTAAGGAAGGGCAACCAGTCAAAAAAGTTTGACTAGTGTTGAAAAATTCAACGGTTCTTAGAGAATGGATTTTAGGGTAATTATTATTGCCCTTTGAGGCATAGGTGATCGAAGTTAGATCGAAGGAGGAGCGAAGGTGGCAACTGAGAAAACGGGGTAATAATTTAGTATCTTTAGCTCTTTGGGAGGTTAAATAGGAAATGGGTGTTGAAAAATTCAACAACAAGGAATGAAGCTCTCTCCGTTAGCTATTAAACCGACGGAGACTGAAGTGCGCGTCGGAGGAGGGGGAGTGAGAGGGATCTCCTGTCCGTCAGATGAATCAGACGGTAATATTGAGACAGAAAAAATAATGTTAATTGTTAATGGATAATTAGTTTATGGTTCATAGTCATATTGATAATGTTGATGTTAAAGCTGTATTTTCGAAATGCGGGAGGTACAGGTACACGCTTACTGTTTCAAGGCCGGATTTGAAAACGGGACAGAAAGTTTGCGTGATTATGCTGAATCCAAGCATGGCAAATGAAAAGGTGGCTGACAAATCGGTCCAGTTTGTGGAGAAGCTGATTTTTGAAAAGTCTCTGCCGGAATTCGAGGGGGTCTGTGAACTTACGATTGCTAATCTATACGCATTCCTGCAAACTAAGGACTTCGAGGGGAGGAAGGATCAGATTGGGAGGCTGAATAATTCATATATAGAGAAATCAATAACGGGATCTGATATTATTCTTATCGGTTGGGGGAAGAGTAATAAATTTGCTGAGCGTGTGGAGCAGGTGAAAGAGATGTTAGCGAAACATCATGGGAAAAAGGTTTACCGGACTAAGAAGCATCCGTCGAGAGGGTTTTATAAGGATTTTTTACTAAAAGGGGATTAGTTGATTAGTGGATCCCGCCCAAGCAGGGTGTTGCAGAACCAGCAAAATTATTAATTCAGGAAACAATTTATTACGATTAGTATTTGCATTTGCTGTTTTTAAGCAATTGCAAGGGTTTCACGCAGAGATCGCAAAGTCCGACTCCGTCGGAAACACCCGCAGAGACCGCAGAGGCTGAAAAAAACAGAATCTGCAACAGCCTGCCAAGTCGGGACCACCGGCCAACCGGGGCAGGCAGGCGAAGGTCGAAAGTCAAAAGTCGAAGGTTGAATCCGATGCGTCTGTCAGCTGACGGACACATCGGCCGGAGGGCTTGGTCGTTTTTCTATTTCTTTCTTTATTAAAAGTAAATTGTTTGTTATTTTGCATACTGATTTTTTAATATTAATAGGAGCTTTGTAATGCAAATAAAACCTTTTAAAAATGAACCGCTGACTGACTTTTCTAAACCGGTAAATGTTGAACTTCAGAAGTCCGCCTTGCTGGCTGTGAAGAAAAAACTGGGGAAAACATACGAGATAGTAATTGAGGGAAAAAAAATTAAAACAGAAAAAACTTTCAACTCAATCAATCCCTCGGATGTGAGTGAAGTGATTGCAAAGTTCTATAAGGGGACTAAGGAACTTGCTGAATTTGCCGTAGAGTCCGCTTATAAAACTTTTCAGAAATGGCAGTATACTCCCGCCGAACAACGCGCCGGTTACCTCTTAAAAGGGGCGGAGATCATGAAGAGACGACGCTTTGAAATTAATGCTTATATGATCCTTGAAGCAGGAAAAAATTATGCCGAGGCTGACGGTGATACGGCAGAAGCTATTGATTTCCTTGAGTTTTACGGACGCGAGATTTTAAGATATTCCTCAAAACAACCACTTACTACAATCAAAGGCGAAAAGAATGAACTGGTCTATATCCCGCTTGGCGTTGGTGTTGTAATTCCGCCATGGAACTTCCCGTTTGCAATTCTTGCGGGGATGAGTTCGGCTTCCATAGTTACGGGAAACACTGTTGTTCTGAAACCATCCAGCGAAACTCCTATGATGGGAAAGATCTTCTGTGAAATCATGGATGAAGCAGGGTTGCCTAAAGGCGTCCTTAACTTCCTGCCAGGTTCAGGCGGGGAAGTAGGCGATACTCTTGTGTCACATCCGAAAACCAGGTACATTTCTTTCACCGGTTCGATGGAAGTTGGCATCCACATCAATGAACTTGCTGCAAAAGTACAGCCGGGACAGATCTGGCTTAAGAGAGTTATTGCCGAGATGGGGGGGAAGGATAGTATCATAGTAGACAGCGAGACCAATATTGATGAAGCAGCTGCAGGAGTTGCTGCGGCTGCGTTCGGATATCAGGGGCAGAAATGTTCCGCATGCTCAAGAGCTATTGTTGACAGAAAAGTTTATAATGAATTTATCAAGAAATTGAAAGTTAAAGTAGACGCCCTTACAATCGGGCCGGCTGAAAATAATTTCCCGGTCGGACCTGTATCAAGTGCATCAGCCGAAAAATCAATCCTGCAATATATTGATATCGGTAAGAATGAAGGAAAACTCCTCAACGGCGGATCCAAGGCGATTGGGAACGGTTTTTATATTCAGCCGACGGTATTATATGATATCGATCCGATGGCAAGAATTTCACAGGAAGAAATTTTCGGACCTGTCCTTGCAGTCATCAAGGCAAAGAATTTTGACGATGCCGTGAATATCGGGAACAATACTAAATTCGGACTGACCGGAGCGGTGTATACAGACAACAGGGACAAACTGAATAAAGCCAGGAAAGAACTCCTTATCGGCAATCTTTATTTCAACAGAAAATGCACAGGTGCATTGGTAGGCGTTCATCCGTTCGGTGGATTCAATATGTCGGGGACCGATTCTAAAGCAGGCGGCAGGGATTATCTTGGTCTTTTCATGCAGGCAAAATTAATGAGTGAAAAAGTAAAATAATCTTTCTGTAAGAAAATTTAATTGAGGCGTTTATATGAAGATTCATGAGTATCAGGCGAAAGAAATATTAAAAAAATATAATGTTCCTGTGCCGGAAGGTTATTTAGCCTTCAGTGTGGAAGATGCTGTCCAGGCTGCCAGGCAGCTTAAAGGATCAGTCTGGGTAGTTAAAGCTCAGATCCACGCAGGCGGCAGAGGCAAGGGGGGTGGAGTTAAAGTTGCAAAGAGTATGCAGGAAGTCAAGTCCCTTGCAAAGCAAATTCTTGGAATGAATCTGATTACTCACCAGACAGGACCGGAAGGGAGAATAGTTAAACGGCTTTTGGTTGAGCAGGGAATTAATATCGAAAAAGAACTCTACGTTGGTATCACGCTTGACAGGGCTTCTTCAAAGAATGTTGTCATGGTATCAACGGAAGGGGGGATGGAGATTGAAAAAGTTGCGGAGGAGAGTCCGGAAAAGATTATAAAGGAAACAGTAAATCCGGCAATAGGGCTTCAGCAGAATCAGGCAAGGAAACTTGCTTTTGCTCTTGGTTTATCCGGAGAGCAGCACAAGAATGCGGTAAAATTCCTGCTTGCTCTATACAAAGCTTACGAAGCCACTGATGCATCCCTTGCAGAGATCAATCCGCTGGTGGTAACCAAAGAAGGTCAGGTGCTTGCGCTGGACGCAAAGATGAATTTTGACGACAACGCACTTTACAGGCATCCCGATATATTTGCATACAGGGATCTGGATGAAGAAGATCCGCTCGAAATTGAGGCTTCAAAATTCAACCTGAACTATATTAAACTTGACGGCAACGTCGGCTGTATGGTCAACGGTGCAGGGCTTGCAATGGCAACTATGGATATCATTAAACTTGCCGGCGGCGAACCTGCAAACTTCCTTGATGTAGGCGGCGGAGCAAATAAAGAGACTGTTGCAAACGGATTCAAGATCATTCTTTCAGATCCTAACGTAAAGGCAATTTTAATCAATATTTTCGGTGGTATTGTAAGATGCGACAGAGTGGCGCAGGGAGTTATAGACGCAGCCTCCGAAATGGAAGTCAAAGTCCCCATAGTCGTAAGGCTTGAGGGAACAAACGCTAAAGAAGCCGGAGTGCTTCTGGCAAATTCACCCCTCCACTTTGAAGTTGCAAAGACATTTGAAGATGCTGCAAAACTGGTGACGAGAGTGTTAAAAGGGTAAATAAGGTCTAAGGTTCCCGCCCAAGCGGGACCACCGGCCAACCGGGGCAGGCAGGCGAAAGTCGAAGGTCAAATCCGACGCGCCGGACAAGTATCCCGGTTTTCGCAGACTGCCTCAGGGTTGCCTGTAGAGTCGTATTAAAGTGCAATTGAATGCGTACTTAAGTCTGTGTAAACAACTCTCTGATAAGGGCAAAATTTATGGCTGAAACGCATTTCCTGAGGGGGATGCTTGCTGAAATAGGGGAGTGATTTCGGGATAATTTATTAACTTGATTTTTTCCCTTTTATTAGATAACTTTTGTATGACAATTCTAAAATTTGGTGAAAAATGACCTTTTTTGATTCCGACAATTACTTCGACGAAGATAAATTAGACCGGGGGGAGAGACTTCGTGAAAGAATTAAGCAGTCTAAAGAAATTATTAGCGAAGGTAAAGAATTATTTAATAAAAACTTCCTTGAAGATGTGCTTGAGGACTGCCTCGATGCATACCGCTTCCGGGATGCCTATACTATCGTTCAATCCCTGTTAAAATTAGCCCCTTTTGATTCCGAGCTTTGGTCCATGAAAGGGATCTGCCAAGCCAATTTCGGAAATTCCGAGCGGGCCCTCAAGTGTTTTAACAAGTCCCTTTCAATCAATCCGTCAGATTCCGAAGTCTTAATGGAAAAAGCATCCGCTGAGATGATGCTTGATAAATTCGAAGATGCCCAGTCAACTTTTGAGGATGCGCTTCGTCTTGAAGGAATGAAGGATAATATCTATTCCCGTTTCGGCTTAATCTGCCAGAAAAAAGGGCTGCATGAGAAGTCGGTTACTTATTTTGAAAAAGCGCTTGAATATCATGCCGAAAATGAGGACGCCCTTTTCCATCTTGCCGTATCATTGGAATACTTAAAACAATTTCAGTCATCAGTGGATATGTATGACCAGTATCTTTGCGTCGAGCCGGAAGATGAGAACGCATGGTATAACCGTGCAATTGTGCTTGAAAAAATGAAACAGTTTGAAAAAGCCATCGACAGTTATGAAATGGCAATCTCACTTGACGAACGGTTTGATGACGCTCTATACAACCTGGGGCGACTCTATGCCAGTCTTCAAAGATATGACCAGAGCATAAATTGTTTCAGGAAATCCCTTAAAATAGACAAGCATGATGACGTCACATTATATATGCTCGGTTCAATCTACCTTGCAAAAGGGAAGCTGAGGCTTGCCCTGAAATACCTTGATAAATCAATCAGCACAAATCCCGATTCCGAGGATCCATATTTGGATAGGGGGCTCTGTTATTATAAACTCGGACTATTTAACCGGAGCCTTGCGGACCTCCGGCTGGCTATATTAAAAAACAGTTACCGCGATGAACTCTGGATTGAGGAAGGAACCGGCATACCGGATGAAAGGGATATAATATTAATCAATAAGTTTGTGAGCAGCCAATCTGCCGGTCTTTCGAGGGAAGAAGCAATTCAACTCGGAGAGAGTTATCTGCGCACTTCGCAGTATTCTAAAGCGCTGGAGGCTTTTAAGGTTTTATTTTCCGGGTCCGGAGAGGACGCAGAGATAGCACAGTACATTTCAAAGGCATATTTCCTTCTTTCGAAACCGAAGTCAGGACTTTATTTCCTGATGAAAGCGATAAAACTTGACAAAAAACTGGGTGAGAAGTTTTCTTACCTGCTCCCATCGGTTGCTTCATCGGAACTTTTTATAAACCTGACCTCAGACAATAATATTTTCAAGAAATGAGATCAAGAGATTAGTATGGATAAATTAAATTATTCCGAGACCCGGTTATTGGGTGTTTTCGGTCATCCTATTAAACAAACTTTTTCCCCGCTGATTCATAACAAAGCTATTGAACTCCTCGGACTGAATTATGTTTTCCTTCCGTTTAACGTAGGAACGACTGCTTTGCCGGATGCAATAAAGGGAGTGCTGGCATTGGGAATAAAGGGAATGAGCATAACTCTTCCCCACAAAGAAACAATCATGCATCATCTTAGTGATTTCTCGGATGAAGCAACTATGATCGGATCGGTTAATACAGTCGTTAATGATATGGGGAAACTGATAGGCTACAACACTGACGCACACGGATTTCATGAAACCCTCTTGCCATACAGCGAGAAGATTGCGGGAGAGATGGTTACTATCATTGGTGCGGGCGGTGCGGCGAGGGCAGCGATTTATTGCCTGATCAGGTATTATCGCCCCAAGAAAATTGTACTGGTCAACAGAACCGAGCAGCGTACTCACACGTTAAAAAGATATTTCAAGCAGAAGATGAAATTCGGCAATTTCGCAACCCATGAATTATTCCCGCCTGACATGGCAGGATTACTCAGCGATTCTGCCCTGATAGTAAATGCAACTCCGGTGGGGATGTATCCGGAAACAGATGACACCTTGATTCCTAACCCAAACTCTTTTTCGAAAAATCAGATCGTGTTTGACCTTATTTACAATCCTTCAAAAACAAAGCTCTTAAAGCAGGCACAGGAGGAAGGGGCGATTTGCATTAACGGGTTGAAGATGCTTGTCCATCAGGCGGCAAAGTCATTTGAATTATGGACAGGACATGAAATGCCTGTGAGCGAAATTACAAGATTCCTGGCTGAAGAGATAGAATTAAAGCGAATCTAATGCTCCTCTGAGGAGTGTTATTCCTTCTATAAGATCATCCATTGAGCAGGCAAAGGACATCCGCACGCAGTTATCATTTCCGAACGCAATGCCGGGAACAAGTCCGATATGAGCTTCCTCCAGTAAGTAAGTGCAAAGAGTGCCGGAATCCTTTATGACACCGGTCTTGCAAGTCTTTCCGTAAAATCCGCTCACATCAAAAAACGCATAGAATGCACCGTCAATCGGCGGGCAGAAAATTCCTTTTATTTTATTCAGTTCCGCCACAATGAAATCCCTTCTTTTCTGAAACTCGGCTACCATCATTTTCAATTCAGTTACCTCACGGGAAAGTGCGGCTACCGAAGCTGCCTGTGCAATCGAGTTAGGGTTAGAAGTGGAATGACTCTGAAGATTTCTTGCCAGGGATATAATATTTTTAGGCCCGGCGGCGAAGCCGATTCTCCAGCCTGTCATGGCAAATGCCTTACTCACGCCGTTAACAGTGATCACTGAATCTTTCATCCACGGGATTGAGGCGATAGGGAAGTGTTTTTTATCATCGAAAATTATTTTTTCATAAATCTCGTCGCTGATGATGTAGATATTTTTATCCCGTAACACTTCTGCGATTGCCCTTATTTCCTCTTCGGAATAAACCGCTCCCGTGGGATTTGACGGGGAATTAAAGATGAATCCCTTTGTCTTTGGTGTGATTGCATCCCTGAGCTGTTCAGGGGTTATTTTGTATTGCCTGTCCGGTCCTGCGTCTATCATTATAGGTTTTGCGCCTGCAAGCTTGATCATCTCGGGATAGCTGACCCAGTATGGGGTTTGAATAATCACTTCATCACCGGGATTACATACAGACATAAGGATATTATAAATCGAATGTTTGGCACCGTTGGATATCAGTATGTTTTCAGGCGCGTAGTCGAGGTTATTATCATTTTTGAATTTAGCTGCGACAGCTTTCAGAAGATCAGGAGCCCCTTCGCTTGCAGTATAGCGGGTATAGTTATTTTTTATTGCTTCAATTCCGGCTTCCTTAATAAATCCGGGAGTGTTAAAGTCCGGTTCGCCCGCGCTGAAACTGAGTACTTTCTTTCCTTCGGATTTCAATTTTTTTATTAAAGCCGTGATTGCAAGAGTTCTGCTTTCCTCCACGCCGGAGACTAATAAAGAAAGTTCTTTCATTTCAACCCTTTCAGTGATGAGATTATTTTTTAAATTTTAATTTGAGGGCATCCTGTACAACACCGGGAACGAATTCGCTTACATCCGAGCCAAACTCGCTCAAATGCCTGATGATAGAAGAGTTCAGGTAAGTATATTTCTCATTCGGCATCAGAAACACCGTTTTGACTTCCTCTGCGAGTTTCCTGTTCATCAGAGCCATCTGGAATTCGTATTCAAAATCACTTAAAGCCCGCAGGCCGCGCAGAATAGCCACTGCTCCCACGGAGCGGGCGTGATCTACGACCAGTCCGGAAAAGGAGACAACTTCAACATTAGGAAATTCACTGAGGCTTTTTCTGAGGAGTTCAAGTCTTTCTTCAGTAGAGAAGAGAGTCGTTTTGTTTGTATTCCTTGCGACCGTGACAATCACTTTATCGAATATCTCCGTCCCCCGAAGGATAATGTCAATATGCCCATTTGTAACCGGATCAAAGGTGCCCGGGTATGTTGCGATTCTCATTTGATTTTTACATAAATATTTTTTGAATACACTAATATACAAAATAAAATTGAATCCGTCAGCTGACGGACAGTCTCCTGACTGACAGAAACAGAAATTATGAATAGAGAGGGCTTCCGTCATATTTTATGGTTTATTTATTTAACCCTAATTTTATATATTTGCAGGCATTAAAGAAAAGTTTTAAAATGTGTGCAACAGAAAAAAATTGCATCCGGACATTCCCCGGGATATGTAAAAACAATTTCCAAAGAATTATTATTGTTGTTTTTTATCTGTCGTTTCTGTCGTTGAGTACTATTTCCTGCAGGGAAGAAGTTATTTCCCCCGGTAATATCATTGGAGTTAAAAACCTGGGAGTGAAAAGCAATCAGAGGAACTACTACACATTTAAAGTCGAAGCTGAGAATTTCACTGTTTTTTACCTGGACAGTCTCAGACTTTATACTTATGCCTGTCTGGTAAATGTGAAAACTACCGGTTACGGAAGCGGGGAAGCAAAAGTAGAAATAATTTCGGAAGAAGGGAACACTCTGCTTACCCGGACTGTTTCTAAAAATGCAGACCTGCAGTTCTATTACGAAGGAGTCAGCAGGCCGAAGTGGACTTCTGTAAGATTCAATAGTTTTACCGGTAATTTAATTTTTGAGATTAAAAAAACGTTTTAATGAGAAAGGACAAAATGTTATGAAAAAGATTATTTCCGTCCGATACGTCGGATTATTTTTCCTGTTTTTGCTTGTTTCCCCCATCTTCCCGCAAGCTTCAAATTACTTCCCCACAGGTCTGGGGCGTGTATGGACTTATAAGCAGATTCCCCTCGACACTCTCAATAATCCCGTTGACAGTCTGATTACGTATTCTATGGATTCCCTTGCCGCGGAAGGAAACTTCCAGGGTAAAAGTGCAAAAATTATCCTTTCCAAGTCCGGCCTGGCTCAGACACTGCCCCTGCAGCCTTACCTGGATACAAATTACGTAAATTTAAGCGGATCAATAGCAAACATCTTTTTCAGAGTACCTTCCCTTGAGGCGCTCTTTGGTCAGTTTGATACAACAGGTTATGGCCAGTATGTCGCAACTCTTATGCAGTTCTACGGACTGATGAAAAGTCTTGAAAACTGGTACGGGTTGTATGATTTTCAGAGAACAGTCAATCAGGAATACCTGATTTTCCAGTTTGACACATTAGTGACGCTTGATTCAACGCCCGTAACGCTCCGGCTTGACTTCAAATTGAAAAGATTAAGTGATGAGATTATCTTCACCGACTTTGGTAATTTCGACTGCAAGAAATTCCAGGAAAATATTACCATTTCTTATCTGACTCAGATATTTCCGCCTCCATTTCCGCCTGTTGTTTTCCCTCTCTTCAGTCAAAAAACTTATACATGGTTTGCTCCCGGCGAGTGGGAAGTAAGGAGAGAGACACCGGCGAACACAGTAAACCTCGCACTTTTTGGTTATGGAACATTTTCCATTCCGGGGCGAATCAAGGAACTTACTTTCCCCGTTTCCTCAATAAAAGAGGAATCGCCTGAACTATCGGGATTCACACTCGGGCAAAATTACCCTAATCCTTTCAATCCCACAACAACAATTACTTATCAACTGACAGAGGGGGGAAATGTCCTGCTTGAGTTATACAACGTCATGGGTGAAAATATCAGGACACTTGTTAACGAGGAGCAGTCTGCCGGATCTTATTCATTGAATTTTGACGCATCCGGAATTGCTTCCGGAGTTTATTTCTACAAACTGACTTCCGGGAACATTTCTCAGATTAAAAAAATGACGCTGCTGAGATAAGTTTTGTTTTGATTTAAGACATTACTCGCCGGCAGGAGTTCCGGCCGGTGAGTAATGCCGTTAAAATTGCTATGGTTATTTTTTCGTCAAATGAACTGCTTTTGGTTATATTTGCAAGTTATTTTTTAATTATTTATTCAGCCAGTGTCTATGTATAAAAAACTATTAAGCATTTTCTTCATCCTGATTGTTTCAGTCGCTCTCTTTTCTGCTCCTCTTAAATTTGTTCCCCAGCAAATTACCCAGCCAAACGGTGAAATTATTAACTGTTTTGCAAGCGGTGATGAGTTCCATAACTGGCTTCACGACAAGGATAATTATACCATTATCAGGAATTCCGAAACAGGATACTATGTCTTTGCAAAACTTGTAAACGGGGAACCGGTTCCTTCCGATCTGATAGTCGGTAAATCAAGCCCGGCCATTGAGAATCTGAAACCGGGAATAAATATTTCCTATGAGAAGTACCTTCAGAAAAGAAAAGATTTTTATCTTGACACTCCGGAAGAAGACAGAACTTTCACAGCCAGCACACTTAATAACCTGGTAATCTTTATACGCTTTTCAGGTGATTCAGAATTCTCTGATCAGGTTTCAACATATAACAATATGTTCAATACTTCGACCCCTAATACTAACTCCATGTACAATTATTTCAGGGAAGTATCCTACGAGAAACTCCTTGCTCCCTCACATCTTTATCCCGTTCCATCGGGTGCAACAGTCCTCTCGTATAAAGATATCTACCCAAGGGAGTATTATATGCCTTATGGTGGCGGTGCTCCGACAGGGTACAAAAATGAAACAGAAAGAAGGAACAGGGAACACATGCTTCTTAAAAGAGCAGTGGATTCAATTGCATCCCAGATCCCGGTTTCGCTCAATATTGATTATAATAATGACGGAAGAGTTGATAACGTTTGTTTTATCATAAAAGGGGGAACAACTGCCTGGTCAACGCTTCTCTGGCCCCACATGTGGTCGCTTTATTCACAGCAGGCTTTTATCAACGGTAAAAGAGTTTATACATACAACTTCCAGCTTCAGACAGCACTTGTCTCTTCCGGCGTCGGGGTTCTGTGTCACGAGATGTTCCACTCACTCGGCAGCCCTGATCTATATCACTACACTGAAAACGGAATGACGCCTGTTGGGACATGGGATGTCATGGAGTCAGACAACAATCCGCCCCAGCACATGGGAGCGCATATGAAGTGGAAATACGGAGGATGGATAACTTCAATACCCGAGATTACAACCTCCGGAAGCTATTCACTAAAACCGCTCACATCGGAAACAAATAATGCGTTCAGAATAAAATCTCCGAAATCTTCTGTCGAATATTTTGTTGTGGAATACAGGAAAAGACACACAATTTTTGAAAGCACTATTCCTGGAAGCGGACTTCTGGTTTACAGAATTAATACATCATATACCGGAAACGCAGACGGCCCGCCTGATGAAGTCTACATTTACAGGCCCGGCGGGAGTCCGACTTCTAACGGAGCGGTAAGTTCCGCCCACTATTCTTCCGATGTCAACCGGGTTATTATAAACCAGAATACTGATCCCTCACCGTTTTTAACATCGGGTGTTCAGGGTGGTCTTGAAATTTATGATATCGGCCCTGCAGACAGCGTGATAACATTTAAAGTAAGAATTCACGATGCACTTGCTTATGTGAGTCCCTCAGTAAGCGAGTATCTAAGGTGCGGGGAGACAAAAGAAATAACGTGGCTTAATTTCGGAACAACTGAAATAGTAAAAATTGAATTCAGCTCAAATGCAGGAACCAACTGGCAACTCGTTGCGGACAATATTTCAGCAAACAGCGGTACTTATTTGTGGACTGTTCCGGCGGTTATTTCGTATGATTGCAGAATAAGGATTACGGATAAGAATAATTCCGGAAAGCAGTGTGAGACAGAGGGTTACTTTGTGATCGTACCGGAAAAAAATTATAATACTTTGGCAGTGGATTCCTCAAACACATCCGAAGCGATTTCGGTAGACGCCAAAGATGATCTTGTATTTCTTGCAGACGGAATAAACGGAGTGAAAATTTACCGCATCTCCGGGGAAGGAACGCTGACCCAGCTAAGCACGCTTACTTTCCCCCTTATTGCCCGGAAAGTAAAAGTAAGCGGTAACTACCTTTTTGTTGCAAATGAATCAGCCGGGCTCAGGGTCTTTGATATAAGCAATCCTTCCGCCCCGATCCAGGTAGGTTTGTATAACACACCCGGGCAGGTGAAGGACATTGTAATTAAAGATACGATTGCATTTGTCTCGGATGGAATGCGCGGACTGAATGCATTAAGCATAAAAAACCTTTCAGCTATTTACAGTCTCCACAGTTATTCAGGAACCGGTGTAATCAAAAATATTGCATTATACGGAAATTACATTTATGCAACAGCAGGGGACAGGGGTGTGCGCATAATTGACATTTCAAATCCGGCCGGTATGTATGAAGCCGGAGTATTTAATACTTTCGGTGAGGAAAATGACCTGGTTATAAGAGACACACTCCTTTTTCTTGCAAACGGAACGGGAGGGCTCCGCATTTTCTCAATATCCAATCCCCTGAATCCTGTTTCTATCGGAAGTTTTGTCCATTATGGTCAGGCTCTTAATCTCTCACTCGATTCAAAATATGCATACATCGCTGCCGGTTTTGGCGGGTTACGAGTACTGGACTTAAGCAATTATTCGGAACCGTTTGAGGCAGGATTTTATGAAACACCCTCACCGGTATACGGCACACAGTTTTATAGGAATTACGTTCTAACTGCGGCATCTCCAAACGGAGGGTTATATGTAATCAAGAATTCACTTCATCCGCTGGACGTTGAGGATAATACCGTGTCAGGCAATCTCTCATTTTCACTCGGACAGAATTACCCAAATCCTTTTAATCCGACGACAAAATTCAGTTATTCAATAGCTTCGGCTCAGCAGGTCTCTTTAAAAATATTCGATATCCTCGGAAATGAAATTACGACTCTTGTAAATGAAGTTCAGAGCCCGGGGAATTACTCGGTAAATTTTGATGCTTCATCTCTTTCAACAGGTGTCTATTTTTACCGTTTGAATTCAGCAGGGAACAGCATTTCCAAAAAAATGTTATTGATGAAATAAAAAACAGTTCTGCTTGTGTGATTTTTGACAAGGGATATCACCCGGGAATTGAATCCGTCAGTAGACGGACAGTCACCTGACTGATTGGAAGTGGTGAGAAGGACTTTACTCTGTTGTGGCAGAATCAAGGGAAGGAATTTGGATAAAACTAACCGTTGATTCATTAAAATGATCTGTGGGGGAAACAGATAAATCTGCATTCAGGCTGCTTGAATTATTTGAGCAGCCTTTTTTATTCCATCAAGTCAGATTTATTAAGCTTCTCATCCTTCCCGAAAATATACAAATTATCCCCCTCATGCACGACATAACTCCCGGTCGGCTGGATTATTTCTCCCTCTGTGTCGGTCGAATACGGTGCGGGTGATTTTTTAATCATGAGTATTTCAAGACCGAAACGATTTCTTATATTTAATTCCGCAAGTGTTTTCCCTACAAAATCCGGCCGCGGACTTATCACCATGATTGAATAACCGTCGGTGACTTTGGATCTTTCCCGCTTCTCGATAGTCTTTAACTCCGTAGCAAAAGTGTCAGCGAGATTCAGTTTTATTCTTTCCTTGTTATATGCGGCAATCACATCTTTTTTTCTGATTACTCCAAGTATCTCACGCGATTCTTTTCCCTCCAAAGAATCTCCTTCCATAACAGCAACCACAGGAAATTCGTCGTAATCTTTTTTCTCAAATAATTTCATTACGTAATCAAGTGTATCCCCCGGCGCAACAGTCAGGATGTCTTTTGACGCGAGATCATCCGCAATCAGGACATCCTTCACCTGGTCGAATTCCGTAAGGATGGGACGTATCATCTGTGCAGTTATCACTCCGCAGAGTTTTCCATTCGGGTTTTTCAGGTAGAACGTGTCTGAAGTGGAGTTTACCATCTTAGTCAAAAGCTGAGGCAGGGGAGTCCTTGAATCGATTAATGAAATATGCTTCCTCATTACATCGGCAATTTTGATATTATTCAGAAGAGAATGATCTTCACTGTTATTAACCCGGTATCCCTGCTGCTGGAGATGATGTGTGTGGATTGAACCGCGGAAAGAAATCTGAATAATCATTGTACTGATTACGACCGCCAGCATCAAAGGAAGAATAAATGAATAATCTTTAGTCATTTCAAAAATTATTAAAATTGACGAGATTGGAATAGAATTAATTCCTCCAAGCATAGCACCCATCCCGACAAGGATAAATGTCGTCGGGTCCACCTGAATTCCCCAGAAGTGAATAAGAAATTGCGAGAATAGAAATCCCGCGCAGGCTCCCATAAAAAGGGCAGGTGCAAACATTCCCCCGAAACCTCCTGAATTCAGTATCAGAGGGACTAATACAAATTTCATAACGAGCAAAATTGCAACAACTTTAATCGAATTGTGATTTGCCAGAATATTATTTATCCCCGCATATCCGATACCGAAAATATCCTTGAAGAAATAGCCGGACACCCCTACAAGCAGTCCCACAATAAGCATTAAAAGCCACTGAGGTACACTCTTTAGAATATTTTTTTTAATAATCCTTTCAGAGACGATGGAGTACCTGATAAATAAAAGAGAGAGCAACCCGATCAATACCCCCATAATTGCAAACAGGTGGAGATATCTGTATCCATGGACAACCGGAACCCCGAACTGAAAAACAGATGCATTCCCGAGGAATATTCTGGAAATAGAACTTGCGGTAACGGAAGAGAGAATAAGGGCTGAAAAAGTAGTTGACTGAAAATTGTTAAGCAGAATGATTTCCAGTGCGAAGAAAATCCCTCCCAGGGGTGAGTTAAAAATTGCAGCTATTGCAGCCCCTGCTCCTGCCGCAGTGAAAACGCGTCTTCTGGAATCGGATAATCCTATAAGAGTGCTTAGTTTGTTGGCAACTCCGCCCCCCAGTTGAGCCGCAGGTCCCTCTGGTCCCACTGTCCCTCCGGAACCAATGCAAATCACCGGAGCAATAAAGTGAAATAATGTATTCCGCAAAGGAATTTTTCCCCCTTTAATGGATACAGTCTTAATTACTTCGGCAACTCCGCGGTGCCTTGATATTTCAGGAGACATTCTGATAAGCAGACTTTGTATTATCATTCCAAGTGCTGGGAGTGCGATTACAGCAGCCGCACCAAGAAAATATAATCCGTTTGCTGTTTGTTTAAAAAAGAGATGATTAAAGAATTCTATTGATGTGTGGAAAATAACAGTCGCTAACCCTACAACCCCTCCGATCAATACTGAGATTATCAGAAATTTTGTGTAGTCGGGGATACTCAGTCCTATACGTCGGATTATGGCCTTGCCAGTTGTATCAAAAATATTTCTAATGAACTTTATCAAAACTTAATTCTTGCAAAAATATACTATATCAAATTACTGTTTTTAATAACAAATAACAACTTGCCGGTAAATTTCCGGTAATTAAATTTTGCACTTCAGTCAAAAAATTGTAATTTTACATAGTATCAATTATTTATGTGAGAGGAAAATGGAAAAATCCGATCGGCTTCTATCTCTTGATGTCTTCAGAGGACTTACAATAGCAGGGATGATCATGGTGAACAACCCCGGTTCATGGGGATCCGTATATCCTGCGCTCCGGCACGCCGTCTGGCACGGCGTTACCCCGACTGATCTTGTCTTCCCGTTCTTTCTGTTTATCGTCGGCGTGGCAATAACTCTTTCCCTCACAAAAAGAAAGGAGAGGGGAGATAATCAGAACAAACTGATTCTTAATATTATTAAGAGAAGTTTTCTGATATTCCTTGTCGGCCTAATTTTAATGGGTTTCCCTAATTTCAATCTTTCCACAATAAGGATTCCGGGAGTCCTTCAGAGAATTGCTGTCGTTTACCTGATCGCTTCAATAATTTTTCTAAAGTGTTCGGTTCGCTGGCAGGTTATTCTCACATTTGCTTTCCTCCTGGTTTACTGGTTTCTGATGACCGTCATACCCGTTCCGGGTGTCGGCTATGCTAATCTGGAACCGGCAACAAACCTCGGTGCATATTTCGACAACATAATTCTGAACGGACATCTCTGGAGCGGGACTAAAGTCTGGGATCCGGAAGGGATATTATCCACAATGCCGGCAATATCAACTGCACTAAGCGGTATTCTCCTTGGACACTGGCTGAAAACAAAGTATGATGATGCGACAAAAATAATCTGGATGTTTGTAGTTGGAAATTTTGCGCTCCTTATCAGCATGTTCTGGGATATGGTATTCCCGATCAATAAAGGAATCTGGACAAGTTCTTACGTGATGTATACTTCCGGGCTTGCCCTTATTATCTTTGCAATGTGCTACTGGCTGGTCGATGTGAAGAAATATACGTGGTGGACAAAACCCTTGATTGTTTACGGAATGAACGCAATCGCGGTTTATTTCCTTTCCGGAATTGTCGCGCGGTTGCTGAATTTAATAGAAGTCACTAATTCAGCCGGTAAAGTTGTCGCAATGAAAACTTATCTCTTTGAGTCTTTCTTTGCCCCGTTCTTTTCACCGATGAATGCTTCCCTTGCCTGGGCATTGGCGTATGTCCTTTTCTGGCTTGGGATGATGTGGATTCTTTATTGGAAAAAAATATTTATTAAATTATAATCCGTCAGCTGACGGACAGGAGAGGGCGGAGATATTTTCCCGTATGTGATTCCGGATTGGAAGCAATTTCCTCCGGAGTCCCGGTCGCGACAATGTTTCCGCCTTTATCTCCGGCTTCCGGCCCGAGATCAATTATATAATCCGCACACTTTATTATATCCAGGTTGTGTTCAATAATCACAAGCGAGTTGTTCTTGCTTAGTAAAATATTGAAACAGTCAATCAGCTTGGAAACATCCTGAAAGTGGAGACCCGTTGAGGGCTCGTCAAAAATAAACAATGTGTGATTTTTATCTTTCTGAACAGATATATTGGCTGCGAGTTTTACCCGCTGAGCCTCGCCTCCCGAGAGAGTATTCGACGGCTGACCTAATTTGATATATCCCATTCCCACCATCTGCAATGTGGTAAGCAGACGGACTAACTTATCATGCCCCTCGAAAAACTTTATTGCCTCATCCACCGTGAGCTGCAGGACATCGACAACGTTCAGTCCCTGGTATGTCACTTCCCTGATTTCTTTTTTAAAACGCGTTCCTTTACAATCCTCACATTCGAGATAGAGATCGGCAAGGAACTGCATTTCGACCTTGATGAATCCGTCCCCCTGGCAGGTATCGCACCTTCCCCCCGGAATATTGAATGAGAAATATCCGGGCCTGAATCCGCGTGACTTTGCCTTGTACGTAGATGCAAAAATTTCACGGATCAGTTCATATCCCCCAATAAAACTTATCGGATTTGACCGGGGTGATTTCCCGATGGGGGACTGGTCAACAATCTCTATCTGTTCAATGACTTCGCTCCCGGTTATTTCGTCATATTTTCCTACAAAGTAGGGGTTCATCCCTTTTAGTTTTGTTATACCGCCGTATAGGATATCGTGCACCAGCGTGCTCTTTCCCGAACCGCTTACTCCTGTCACCACAACAAAATTCCTAAGTGGGATTTTTACATCGATATTTTTTAAGTTGTTCTGGCGTGCCCCTTTTATCGTGATAAAATTATATCCTGCTTCTCTGCGCACTTTCGGTACTTCGATTTTTTTCCTGCCCGACAGATAGTCCCCGGTGAGTGATTTTTTATCATTCAGCAATTCTTCATAACTGCCGCGGCATACTATTTCGCCCCCGTTAATTCCTGCTCCGGGACCCATATCAACAACAATGTCGGCACTCTTTATCATTTCCGGTTCGTGCTCCACTACAAGTACCGAATTCCCGATGTCTCTGAGATTTTTTAATATGTTTATAAGCTTTTCATTGTCCCGCGGATGCAGGCCGATACTCGGTTCGTCAAGTATATATAAAGTCCCCACGAGCGATGAACCAAGAGCCGTTGCGAGATTAATCCTCTGCGTTTCGCCGCCGGAGAGTGTCTGACTCAACCGGTCGAGTGTCAGATAACTCAGCCCTACATCGTTCAGGTATGTAAGTCTTTTTATAATCTCCCTTAGTACTCTTTCCGATATTTTCAGTTCGTACTCGGTGAAATTCAGCGACCTGAAGAATTCCAGGCAGTCCCTGATGGACATTGATACAATATCGCTGATGTTCTTATCCGCTATTTTCACCTGAAGGGATTCTCTGCGCAGCCTTGTCCCTTTGCACGCGTTGCAGGTTGTGTAACCTTTATAACGGCTCAGCAGGATCCGGATCGTCATTTTATAATTTTTCTTTTCGAGATGTTCAAAGTATTTGTCGATCCCCCTGAATTCTTTTGTCCCTTCCCGGATAAGTTTTATTTCTTCATCCGAGAGTTCCTTAAAGGGGACAGTAGTGCGGATTTTATTTTTGTATGAGTTCCTGATAAGTTCGCGGTTGTATTCGGCATACTTTATCGACCTCCAAGGAGCAATCGCCCCTTCCACTATTGAGAGATTCGGATTCGGCACAATCAGGTTCATATCCAGTCCGTTCACTTTGCTGAATCCCTGGCATACCGGGCAGGCACCAAACGGGTTGTTAAAAGAAAAGAACTTCGGTTCCGGCTCTTCATAGCGGAAGCCGCAGCATTCGTAATACTTATTAAATTCAAATTCCTCAAATGTATCGGCGTTGATTAGCAGCAGCCTGTTTTCCCCCTCTTTGAAAGTAATCTCTATCGATTCCCCTAACGCTTCGCGGTTTTTTCCCTTTTGGGTCTTGAACCTTTCTAAAATAACTCTTATTTTGCTCTTTGAATTTTCAATCGGGAATGTCTTTTCGACCTCCTTCGCCTGCCTGCCCCGGTTGGCCGGTGGTCCCTCTTGGGCGGGAACCTTCGACTTTTGACCTTCGACCTTCGACCTTTGACCTTCGACCATCACCTCGTTCAGGTCATATATCTTCCCGTTCGCGATAATCCTGAAAAAGCCCCTCTTCTTGATCAGCTCGAGTTCCTGTTTCATCGTTTTCCCGCCGTGTTCATGGAGCGGGAAAGTCAGGTAGAATTTGGAATTGTCATCCTGAGTGTCAAGAAAATCCGCAACCGTTGCCGTGGTTGCTTTTGTAACCACCTTATTGCAGTTAAAGCAGTATGTCTTCCCGGTGCGGGCAAAAAGCAATCTCAGATAATCATATACTTCGGTGGTCGTTCCTACGGTAGAGCGGCTGTTCTTCGTAACCGTCTTCTGCTCAATGGCAATCGCGGGACTTAACCCGAGAATCATATCCACATCCGGCTTGTTGATCCTTTCAAGAAACTGACGTGCGTAGGAGGAGAGGGACTCTACATACCTTCTTTGCCCTTCGGCATAAATAGTGTCGAAAACAAGAGACGATTTTCCGCTTCCGCTGACGCCCGTAAAGACGACTAACCGGTTTCTCGGAAATTCAAGGGAGATGTTTTTAAGATTATGCTGCCTTGCGCCTTTGATTACTATCTGATGATTGGAACTGCTTTTTGCCATCCTGAAAACTAAAATTTATTCATGACGTCAACCACTTCGTATATCTCTTTTTCGGTGTGGCCGAATGAGACCGGGAGACTCAATGTCGTTGCGTGAATCTCTTCCGAAACGGGGAATTTTTTTTCTTCAATTATTCCCTGCATCGCTTTTTGTTTATGGGGGGGGACAGGATAGTGAATATCCGTTTTAATTCCGTGCTCAAGGAGATATTTTTTCAGCCTGTCCCTTTCCGGATGACGGATGTTATATATGTGAAAAACATCGTAATGTTTGTAGTCCGTTACCGGTTTAATGAAATTGCCGGAGAGTTCCGAGTCATAGATCGCCGCCAGTTTTCTTTTATGGCTTGTTATCTCGTCAAGGTGTTTCAGTTTAACGGAAAGAAATCCGGCCTGGAATTCCTGAAGTCTTGAATTATATCCGACTATCTCATTGTAATATTTCACGTCCGAACCGTAATTCCTCAGACGTTTCATTGTTTTGGCAAGCGCGGGGTCATTGGTAAGAATTGCGCCCGCGTCACCGAGTGCGCCGAGATTCTTTGTCGGATAAAAACTGAACGCGCCTATTTCCCCGAATGTCCCTGTTAATCTATCGTTGTATTTAGCTCCGTGGCTCTGCGCGCAGTCTTCAATAAGAACCAGGTTGTATTTTTTCTTTATCGCCATTATTTTATCCATCTCGCACGGTTTGCCGTAAAGATGTACAATCATCATTCCGCGGGTCTTTCCGGTTATTTTCTCTTCAATCCTGTCCGGATCAATATTATATGTGCGTATGTCCGGTTCAACAAGAACAGGCTTGTGACCGCAGTGAATTATGGCGAGTATGGTCGCGATGTATGTGTTCGAAGGGACAATTATCTCAGAGCCGGGGGGGAAGTCAAATCCCTTAAGCCCGAGTATCAGCGCATCAAGTCCGGAGTTGACACCAATGCAGAATTTTGAATAATGATACTGTGCAAAATCAATCTCGAAATTCTTTACATTGTTTCCAAGAATATACCATCCTGAACTTAGTGTATACTGAAATGCAGCGAGATATTCGGAGAAAAACTTTTTATTGGATTCTCCTAAATTTTCATATTCAATCATATTTTATTCATACCGTTCTTTGATAAAATTAAATGCGGTCCAAATAAAGACCTTTGACTTTCGACTTTCGACCTTCAACCATACTCCTCAAATATATAGTCCGCCGCATCAAAATTTGTGGAAGCAAACACAAGCAAAACCGCATCGGGGGTGAAGTGATGCATCGTGTGGTAATCCTGCGGCTCAAGGATCAGACATTTTTGAGGATGATTCATCAGGAAATCTTCCCCCTGCTTCCCGTCGTTGTTCGAAATAATGCAGCTCCCGTGGATGCAAACCACAGCCTGGCGCGTTTCCTTATGCCTGTGGCCCCCGCGAACAGAATCGTCCACTCCATATATGTAAAATACCCGCTTGATTGAAAAAGGAATTTCCTTCTCAATTACGGTCAGGTTTCCTCTCTTGTCTGAATGTGTTGGGAGCGCTATTAAATGAGCCATATTTATTAATTCGATATAAGTTTATGTAAGTCAAAAATATTATAAGTCTTTCTTGCTTTCCTGTAAACGAAAAGCAGCATGCTCTTTAGATTCCTCTCCCCGTCTTTTGTTCCGTTAGGGTCTATTGTGCCGTCTATCAGTTCAATTTTTCGTGTAAAATGAATCAGCCTTTTAATATAGGGGATATAAAATATACTCAGGACAGATTGGGAAAGGAATCTTCTCCCGAGCTCCACTTTGCCGCCGGATAAAAATCTGAGGTAGTGGAAATGATAGAAGACCGGTGTAAACACACTGTCCCCCGACGGATAGTCCGCGGTAATAATCCCGTTTGATTCTCCGAAGAGATATTGCTGAACGTTCCATGCTGCAAGTCCGCCTCCCCGGTTTTCCAGCACATGCACTCCGGGGAATCTCTCCGTCCAGTCATCGAGGTACAACTGATCCCCGAATTTGCCCTCCTCATACCTGTTGTAGCACCATTCAAGGCAGCGTTCCCTCCACCACTCAAGAGCTGTGCGCCCCTCGCTGTTGTTTTTGAAAGTAACAAACTGTACGCAGTATAACCCGCTCTTAATTTCCTTGTTATATTGGGGGGAGTACCTGTGTTCCGTCAGCAGTATCGACTTCTCTCCCATCTCATCAAAAATAATTTTCGGGGAGGAGTAGAAATAAAGATCCGCGTCAAGATAAGTGCAGGAATCTACTTTGAAATTGTTAAGGACATATAGTATCGTTGATGAAGTTGATGTCCAGCAGTATTCAGCAATTGACCTGGTCGGTTTTATGTTCAGGAGTTTCTCGTCTTCAAATTCCTTTAGGGAAATTATTGTGCAGTTCTTAAGTTCTCCGGATTGCAGCAAACTGTTAAGCACTTCACGGCAATTTTCATCAAATGCGAAAATGTAGAGATGGAAACTTTCGCACTGCTTCCTGAGAGATTCATGCAGAGCCAGCCCTCTCGTCAGATAATTAGAATCAAACAGCGTGCAGAAGTTATACATCTTTTAAATTAATCCTGGTTAAACATTTTTTTGAACTTGATGAATACTGACGGAAGGAATTTAAATTTAAGAAGATTTAAATATATATTTCTTCTTGAGTGTAAAACCATCCTTTTAAATATTTTTTCGTTGAAAAGCTCAAATCCTTTATTCGCTAAGAAAAGGGCAAATCCATGTTGGGAATTTATCGTCGAAAAAATCCAGCCCAAAAGAAATTGTCGTCTTTCTTTAATCTCAGAGAAGTCATTTAAGTAAAGGGTCTCTGCCCAGCCAGGGCTGCTTTTCATAGAAAAATGCACAAGCTTTTTGATAAATGCATTTTTTGAAAGTGAATCGAGTGTTTCCCTCCTTATTCTCTCAGAGCCTTTAACGGTAATATCCGCAAGCCAGAATGGTTTATTCTCCATGTACTGAAAGAGGGAATAGAGTTTATCCTCTCCTTCGTATGAATCTATTATTCCGGGTTCGAACTCTGCAACCAGTACGTTTTTGATGATGTCGGGACGCAGATTATTAAAGAGTCTTAAATCAATTCCCTGTGAATCTGTCTTGAACCAGTCAACATATTCTATACCTGTTTTTTTTAGCGAACCGGAGAGAGAAATATTTTTAAGCAATGTTTCTGTCTCGATTTCAAACTTATCGGCGAAAGCCCAATTGGTGAGTTTATCCCCTCTCGGTTTAAGAATACTGGAGCAATAGGGAGATTTCGTAAGGTAAAAGGGGACAGTTTCTTCTTCTTTGTCAGTCACTATACAGTTAAAAACATGTAGTTTTAAATAACCTGATGCTGCCTTAGTAACAAAACCAAATTCTCTTTCGTCCGCATCAAATGCTACGCAGATTGAATACGCTGCAAACATCTTCCATTTGGAATGTATGTTCCCGGAGGCCCCTATATCTATAAGGACAGGAGGTTTGCTAAGCAATTCTTTGTCTGAGAGTATCTCTTTTATTAGACTCATAATGATATTTTCTCCATTAAAAAGACCGGTAATATTAGAAACAGATTTGGGAATTTTTCCATCAATAGGTTTTTTATAATACTATTAGTTTTAACAAATTTCATTTCTAAGATTCTAAGCCCCTCAACCCGATTAACTAATTCATAAAAATCTTTTATGGATAATTGATGAATATGCCCGGTGTTGTACCATTTGTATCCGAAAAGCATTGACTCAGGCATTCCTCCGGAAAATAGGAATTCAAATCTGTTTTTGAAAAAACCGAAGTTTGGGAATGATACAATCTGTTTTCCCGAAATTCTTTTCATCTCCTGAATAAGAATTTCCGGATACATGACCATCTGAATTGTTACATTACAAACCGAAAAATCAAACTCGTTCTCTGTGAAGGGGAGCGAAGAGTCTATGCCTCCTTTTATAACATTAAGAGCCTTAGAACGACAAACTTCCACTCCTGATTCAGAAAGTTCGATACCCGTAGTTGTGCAATTCTTCCTTTCAAGAAGTTTCATCAAGGATCCGTTCCCACAACCAAGATCAATTACTTTGCTTTGCTCAGGGATCAATTCTGTGATTAAGGAATATTCTACTCTATCTTCAGTGCTAAAGTTCGAATAATCATACTTCCTGTTATCGTTAAATTCCGGACTGTTAATGTTTTTATTCATAATTAAGTTCAAATAAGGTACAAAAATAAAAAACCCTGAGTGCTTATCCAAACAATCAGGGCTTTTTATTAACAAAAAAGATTGATCAAAGCTTTCTTACGACTGCTATAAATCGTTCAAGCGAAGTATTCATTACAGAATAATAGACTCTCCATTCATTTCCGATAATTTCAAGTTCCGGATAACAGATATAATCAATCCAGTGATTATATGTGTCATTGTTTGTGAAAAAGGGATTATTCACATCTTTTGTCCAGATTTTCCCGTCGACTGATGAAGCTATGCCAAACGCTGTAAGATTATCATTAACGTTTTGATAGGTCATATAATATTTCCCGTTTGAATAGGCTATGCTTGGATGATAAACCCCTGTCCCTTCCCAGGTTTTTGTAGTAGTAAGTATCGGATTCTGGGGGTATTTCGTCCAGTTTAATCCATCCGGTGAAGTTGCCAGGCAGATGCTGTATGCAGGATAATTTACTGCGGAATAGTAGAGGTAATAAAGATCATCAATTTTAATAATATCAGAAGCGGCAATCCGGTAATCATAACCTGATCCGGCTGATAAAACAGGGTTGTTGTATTTTGTCCAGGTTATTCCATCAGGAGAGGTTGCAAGACCTATATGAGAACTGGCGCTATTTGAAGTAGTACCGGTATAGTACATCCTGTATGTGTTTTCAACCTTTATTACCGGACCTGAGGAGACTGAATGTGAATCCCATGAATAACTCCAGCCGGGAGTCAGTACAGGAGTAGTAACCGGTTTTGTCCAGGTTAATCCGTCTGAAGAAACTGCATAACCCACACATGCTATTCCTCCATTTGCAAGGTTTGTAAACCACATTTTGTATTGACCATTTTCAATCAGTACCTTAGGTGACCAAACCCCATACTGATCAAAAGTGTTATTTCCTCTTTTTAGTATGGGGTTTAGAAAATAGTCAACCCACCTTAAAGCGGTTCCCCAGTTCACTGTTATATGAACGTCACCCGTACCCTGTCCTGTTGGAACAAGAGTCAGTGATATCTGTGTGGTGAAGCCTGCTTGTATGATAACCGGTGTTTCTCCGGAATAGAGGACTGAACTTGAACTGTCGGAAGCATCAACCTTGAGGTTCCATGAGCCAACTGCAAGTCCGGTCAGAAGGAGTGTTGCGCTGGAATCGTTTTGAATGTTGAGGGTGCCGGTAACTGTTGTATACCCTTCGCGTGTGAGTGTTGCGGTAACGTTTACTACGCTTGCTGGGGCGTTAGCCTTGTCGAAGTTCAGAGCTACTCTGCCGGTCTCGCCGTTCTGTGGCGGGTCAACAGTGCTGTCGTTTGAACATCCTGAAAAGAAAACTAAAAGAAACAATCCGAGAATAAAGACAACTTTCTTCATAACTGCTCCGCTTGTAAATAATTGATAGTTCAAAACTAACTAAATAAATCATCAAAGTCAAGATAAATAATTAATATTTACTCCGACGAATCAGACCGACAACTTTCCAACTTGACAAACTTTCCAACTTGACAAACTTTATGAAGCGTTCCAAGCTTCATCCCGCCTTGGGCGGGATAACTTTATAACTTTATTTTAGAAGCAGCATCTTCCTCGACGTACTGAAATCACCCGCCTTCAGTTGATAAAAATAAACCCCGCTTGCCATACGCGATGCATCAAATCCAACCTTGTATGTCCCCGCATCCTGCTCACTGTTAACAATCGTCTTTATTTCATTCCCCAGAATGTCAAACACTCTTAAAGTCACAGCCGATCTCACAGGCAGTCTGTATTCTATCACAGTCTCCGGATTGAACGGGTTGGGGTAATTCTGCTCCAGCGAATATTCTGAAGGGATCATCTCTCCGGACTCCGTTCCCGTTGCAACATCCGTCCCGCCGGAGAATACTATTATCTTTCCCTCCCGCGTACCGATTGCATATTCAAAACTTCCGTTCTTGTCGGCATCCCCCGCTTTCCGGATGCATTCCACTGCATCCCCTCCACCGGCATACGTGAAGATCTGCTGACCTGCCTTGGTTTCAAAAACAAATCCGTTGTTCGGGTAATACGTCCCCGCACCAACCTCCGGAAGGGCGTCGTTGTTCAGATCTCCAAGAATGCACGCCCCGAGAATTGTACCCCCCGTATAGAGGGAGAAGAGATTTGCACCTGTTGAACCCTCAAGTATATTAAGCGTTCCGGTCAGGGCACTAATAACAATATCGTCCGTTCCGGATCCGTTAAGATCCGGGATAATGAAAATATCCTGAATAAAACTATTCCCTATCGAAGCTGTCCATATCTGCGTGCCGTTATTCCCCGCAATAGCATAAACGTTTCCCCCTACATCCGCGGCTATCACGTCACTTGTCGAAAGCCCCCCTATATTCTCAATCTCCGCCAGCCCCCATGCCACCCTCAGTGTGGGGAAGGTCCATATAATCTGCCCAGTCCGGTCAAAACCAATAATCTCTCCCGTTGTGGCTCCTGATGCGTGAGAACTTACCGCCCCCCCGTCCTCGGTATTAATAATCGGGTCTTTCATCATCCTGGTTGCGGAATGGTCAATGCGCCAAATCTGCGTCCCCGTTAGCCCGTCCAGCAGGTAAGCGGAAAACTTTCCTTCCCCGGTGAATTCATTCCCGCTCTGGGAAACAAGTACGTCCGGACTCCCGTCGCCGTTCCAGTCAGTATCAACCGCCAGACCGTTTATATCGCCGTCACCATAGTTTACCGAATCGCCAAACTCCCATAACTTTGCCCCCGTTACTCCGTTTAGTGCGTAAACCATCTCATTCCCGCCGCCAAAACCAACTACAACATCGTTAATCGAATCCCCCGAAATGTCGCTTATTATCTGCAGCGCGTTCTGCCTCTCCACTTTTCCCGTATTGTTGTTGTTCGTTCCGCTGTTAAAAATCCACAGGACGTCCCCCCATACCGAGCTGTTCCCGTTGTATGCCACCGTCAGATAATTATCAGTCGCTGCAATAAGATCGTCCACTCCGTCCCCGTTTATATCGCTGATATCTTTTATAAACCGGATTGTATAATCGTCATAATTTGTATTCGGATTGTCGGGAGTCTCAGCCTGCCATACTATCTGTCCCAGTGCGGAATCAAAAGGAGCGCCTGCTCCCGAAAGGGGAATATTAAAAGTTTTTATATTCGATGCGTTGCTGTAAATAGTCAGCGTGTCCCTGTATGAAGTATATGTCTCCGGAATAAACCAGAGATCGAACGGTTTTGAAAGCTGGGAATCTATAACCGCCGGCGGAACAGGTTCCCTGAAAAAGTAAATTCCCGTCCTCGTTTTCATCGAATCAATAACCAGCTCATCCGACCCCTTGTTCCAAACCGTAAAAGTTTTATAACCCGAGCTTCTCACCCTCTTGTTCCCGTAACTAAGTGAAGTTTCGGAAAGCTGAATATAGGGGAGTGTATAAACGCCCGCACCGTTAAGAATTGTTTTGCTGAACTCAAAATTCGGATCGTTGTGGTAAAAAAGTACCGAGTCCTTATAAACCCTGTTCTCCGCCGGTCTAAATGTCACCTGAAGAGTCTTTGTGCTGTCCGGTTTTATCGTTAGCGGGTAAGAAGAGAAAAGAGCAAATGCCGTCCCTGTTACAACCGTCGAATCAATTATCAGGTCTGCGTTTCCGTAATTCTCAATCCTTATCTCCGCAAATTCCGTTGAATCTATCTGCACATTCCCATAGTCTATTGTCTTCGTTATCAGATTTATCGATGGGGTTCCTGCCCCCTGCAGGTCATATTTGAAAAGTGCTCGCCCCGTTGAAAACCCGACCGGTTCCGCAAGCAGCCAGAAAAACCTCCCGTCCCATGCCAGCCCCCGCGGGTTCTGCCTTATCCCCGGCTGTTCGGGGAGTGGGAATGAAAAAAGTGTGTCTTCCGACGCTATCGAAACAGCGTAAACCCTCTCAGGCTGACTTTCAAACCCGTCCATCACATAAAAGATAGTATCCCCCCTTACAGCAATTCCCTGCGGCTGCGTCCCGGACACTGAGATTGTATCCCTGATCGTTTTTGTTGTTACGTCAATTTTATAAAGTGCTGCCAGATTATTGGGGTAATAGATGGATACCCATACTCCATTTCCCTCGTATGCAGCTCCCCCTACGTAAACGGAAGTGTTCCCGAACACATTCCTTAATATTATCGAATCAGTTACAGCGCCGGAAGGGGAGACTTTATATAGATCGCACAAAGCCGTCTTCCTGTCAACATACCAGAAATTTGTCCCGTCCGAGGCAAGCCCCTGCGATTCCTTTATCGTTGGATAATTTATCACAAGCGAATCCGTTTTCACACCGCTGTAATCAAGTTTATAAAGCACCCCTTTCCCCACTGTGGAATTGGAAGTTGAAATCCATAACCCCCCCCCGGCGCTCACCAGGCCGTATGCGTTGTTGTAATATGAATTATTCGGGAGAGTAAAATTCTGTATTAACGTCTGAGAATAGACCGACAGAGAAAAAATGACAGAAATAACTACCGCAATCTTTTTCATCGCTCACCTCAAAAAAAAAATTATTTTCTCGGGTTATTTGCAACCCATTCTTTAATAAAATCGGCAATCTTATGAGTGGAAGAGCCGGGAGTGAAAAGCTCGCCTACTCCTATACTCTTCAGGGAAGTAACATCCTCCTCCGGAATAATCCCTCCCCCGGTCAGCAGCACGTCATTAAGTCCCTTCTCATCCATAAGCTTTTTAATCCTGGGGAATAATGTGTTATGGGCACCTGAAAGAATTGAGATACCGATAACGTCAACATCCTCCTGGATAGCGGCTTCCACAATCATCTCCGGAGTCTGCCTAAGTCCTGTATAAATAACCTCCATCCCCGCATCCCTCAGTGCAGCCGCAATAACCTTTGCCCCCCGGTCATGACCGTCCAGACCGGCTTTAGCTACCAATACTCTTATTTTCTTATCCATTTATTAAATGCTCCTTCAAAAAATTGAATCCGTTAGACTCCGTCAGATGACGAAGAGATTTTAACACTGCAAAAATAAGATTATATAGTGAGAAAACAAAAAACAGTAAATCTCCATCAGCTTACGGAGACTAATTCCTAATTCTTAATTCATAATTCCTAATTAACTTACGCTTCCACCGATATTGTTTCGGAATATATTATCTTATCCCGGGTTGAAGGAACAAGGATAAGAACAAAATAAATTATTTTGTTTTTGTAAATATCTGAAACGGATTCGTATGTGTATTTGTCGCTCAAAGTTAAAGAAGACCCATTGATAATATTGGCAACAGGATATTTCTGTGAAGTCGCTTCAATGATAAATGGTTTCTCTTTCCGGTTAAAAGGATTTATCCAACAGTTCAATGCAATGATTTCAAGCGAGTTACAGGAGATGGAAAATTCAGCGGGGAAATCAATGAAATGAAATTTAATTGATTTGGTGGAAATTTTTTCGTAAACAATGGAAACCGGAAAACCCCCTGGAGGTACAATTATGTTTTCTGTAGTGGGGATAAACTCCGAGACCTTAGCAGCATTCAATTTGAGGATGTTATGCCAGGGAGTGCGATAAGAAAGTTTCCAGATGTCATGAAGCAGAGGAAGTTGATTTACCTCCTTTGCGAATCTGACTGCTGTTGTGAATTTGCTTCGTCTGATTTTTTCTTTTGAGGAAAGAGGGTGTTCAGAATAAAAAGGACGCTGAGAGACGATAGTCTTTCCGTTAACGACACGGAAGACGATGTTTCCGACTCTGCCGGAAAGCTGACCAAGGGGGTTAGTTTTTAGTATTGCCATAAGTATTGTTGATTTGTTTATTTGTTGATTAGTTTAGAGTCATTAAGTTGTCATTATGTGGTCATTAAGTTGTCATTAAGTTGTCATTATGTAGTCATTAAGTTGTCATTATGTAGTCATTATGTAGTCATTAACCCCCCTCGTTCCCCCCTTTGGTAAAGGGGGGAGGAAGACGTGAACGCCTGTTAGTCCGTTCGCTAAAGCGAACGGTAATATCCTTTTCTCTTTTTTCTTTTCTCTTTCCTTGGACTTTCGACTTTCGACATTCTCATCCTACTACAAAGAGTCGTGTGATCTGCACCATACGATCAAACATGATTATTTGTTCCGGTGAGAGGACTTCTTCTTTTTGATATTCGAATTCACACATCCGAGCGGGGTCGTTAATGTTATTGTTGTAACAGTATAACGTCCCCGCTGCCGGATTTATTGCCCATTTATAACCGCACCCACACACAGGACATGGTATTGGTTTATCGAAAATACGGCGATAAATGGAATTGGACTTCAGAGTATTGTATCTGGCCTGATAATACAAAAATGCCTGACTTGTGGAAAACCCATCCGCTTTTCCTGATATGTATAATTATACACACTTGCATAATACTTAACCCATTTGAAAAATGTCTGGGATTTAAGTTCAGTAAAAGTGGGTTCGGTTTCCCGGAAGTCATCAAAGAATTTTGGTTTACTGATATATTCATTAAAAACAATATTTTGCTCAATATACTCAAAAAATTCGGGGCTGGTGGCATCCATAATCTTTTTCCTATGTAAATTAACAAACGAATATTCGTGAAGTCCGTATTTAAGATAATACTGAAGACAACCCGCCATGAATGTATAAAATGAATTCCATTCACTCTCATCCCACTGATCAAAAAATCTTTTCTTAAATTCAGTAAAAGGTGTCCGGAAAATATTATAATAAGATGAAAACTCCACTTCAAACATTCGTGCCTTGGCGCTTGGGTCGGCATTCCTGATTGTATTATTAAGTGTTATAATTACTTTAGGTGCTTCCTGAAAAGAAAGAGCAATTTCCGCATGATTTTTTCTTTGAACAATAAACGAATCAGATATAACATTATAAAGTTTTTCAATAGGGAATGCCTTGTCAACATCATTAAACAAAACAATAGAGCAAGCCGGGGAAACTCGCTGAAATGCAAAACGATCATTAAAAGTGAAATTTTTACCGTCAAGCTCGATTAAAATTCGCATGTAAGAAAGAGATTTAGCAAGGAGAGATTTACCGCTTCTACCGGCTGCACCATCTGAATAGTTTTCATCTATAAAGACAATAGCCTTAGCGCAGACGGGGTTTTTGAAGGAATGGAGGAGATATCCGAGTGAACTGCGAAGAGCATTAAATCTTTCGGAATCCTTATTACAAATATTGAGGCAGAAAGTTTCAAAGTCGGAAGTGACAGAGGAATGAGAAAAGGACTTTTTAATTACGCGATCAGAAAAAACATGAGTCTCAAGAGATGAATAAGGGAGTGGTTCAATATTATCGGGAGTTATTTTAAGGTAGCAATTTTTAAAGAAGAAGAAGCCTTCTTTTTCGGTATCTGCCTGAAGGTTAAGATCAAGGGTGGGGAGGAATTCAAAAGTATCTCTTTTGAACAAAAATGGACTTTTAATAATAGAATCAAGAATTAAAGTAGCATGTTTTTGATTTTTACCTGAGAACTCGGGAAGGTTTTTAATAAACAAATAGACATAATCTTTAAAGAAGATTTCATTAACTATATTAATAAAAATGCCGTCGGTATAACAAAGGAAATAATCACCGTTAAAAAGAAGCTTGGAAAAATTATTATCTGAAAGGAAATTAATATATTTACCATAATCAAAGACGACTTTTTTTCTGATTAGGGACCAGAACGGAAAAAAAGGGGGTTTCCAGCCATAGTGCTGAGCAATAAAGAAAACGGAGCCAAGAGAGATAGAACCATTATAGGAGCGAAGGAGGCGGAAGAAATGATTTTCAACAACAGATTGAGAATCCTGATAGTGAGGATTATTAGAGAGAGAGATAAAGAAGGGCAAGCCTTCCTTGCCAAGGGAACAAAGAGCAAGCCCAAGTTTATTCCATGTAGGATAACAGCCATCGCCCAAAGCTCCCGCAAGAAACTGAACAGCAGAGGAGAGTTTAACAGTTTCGTAGTCAGAGAGGACTATAGGATCAGAAGAGGGACGGCGGGAAGGTAAATTTAATGAAGGATTAAAGACGAAGTTATCACAAATATATTTTTCTAAAACCGATTCAGAAATATAAAGCGGCTGAGAATCAGGTTCGGCGAAGTGATAAGAATAAGCAAGACCGGAGACGTGAGAGGAAGGGGGAAGGATGGTGTAACAATTTCTCAGGCGAAGTTCTGCATGGTGGCAGATTGCGGAATTTTTGGGATAAAAATTCATATAAGATTTATCGCCGAATTTATTAATGAATGAATCAGTTTTCATAAAGCGAAACCACAAATGAAAACCTTTCCCGCTGCCGGATTCAACAACCCAGGGGTAGTCAGGAGGGAGTTGAAGAAGTGAGAGTACATCATCAATGAATGAGAGATCGGCTTTATCGAAGTCAAGTACTGTATAGTCATTCACTCCGGATATACCGGCGATAGCATTAACCTCCCAGTCAAATAGAGAGGGGGCATCCGGAATGGGAGCTCTAGTATATTGAAGCCATAAGACTTTTGGAAATTTGAAACTGCATGGTATGACGTTCATACCGAGTGAGGAATAAAAACGAGCATTGTTTAACATAGGAACCCTTTCAATTAATTGTATTAGTTTATAGTCATTAAGTGGTCATTAAGTTGTCATTAAGTTGTCATTAAGTTGTCATTAAGTTGTCATTAAGTTGTCATTAAGTTGTCATTAAGTTGTCATTAAGTATCAAGTTATAAAGTTATAAAGTTATAAAGTTGTAAAGTTATAAAGTTATTCCTAATTCCTAATTCTTAATTCCTAATTATAGAGACAGTTTTACGTGGAGGACTTTGTTTGGTTCGCATTTGATTTTTTCATAGAACGGAATGAATAAATCATCACTCTGAGACAACAAAATATTCCTGAATGCCGGAGTGGGTTGATACTTGATTTTCACTTCAATAAAATCATCAATGTTCAATTTATGTTTTTTGCAAAACGCTTTAAGATCATTCATATCGCTTTCGTTAAATTCAATATTGAAGCGGGTGTGAACAGAGACAGAACCGAGTTTATTAAAGAAAGGTGAGGATTCAAGAGCTGAAATAAGATCCTTTCTTTTTTGGTTGAGTGTGACGATATAGTTAGATATTGCCTTATGTACATTGGATTTGTTGTAAAGGAGCGTAACAATATCATCCACTACAGTCTTGGGTAGTTCAGGATGATTTTTAACAGCTTTTTTTGAAGCGTTGTTTTGTTGGGGGTCAAGATTGATTTTCATGGTTTTCCTTAAGTTTATTAGTTGATAAGTTTATTAGGTCGAAAGTCGAAGGTCCAAGGTCGAAGGTCGAAGGTTCCCGCCCAAGCGGGACCACCGGTGAATTAACTGATTGTGATAATGGGGCTAAAGCCCCGCTGATTGAGGAGAGGCGGACCCGTCCGCTAAAGCGGACGGAAATAAGAAGAAATGTATTATTTGTAAACATTTTATTTTGTGATAATAAATTATTTAGTTATATTTGAAATAAAAAATTATGACTGACGAAAAATTAGTATTTGTATTGCAAAAGCCTGAGATAAAGAAACTGCGGTTGCTCGGCTTTCTTGATGAAAGGAAGATAAGAGCAAGCGAAATCAGATTAATTTACCACAGGGATAAAAAGAACAACAGGAACATTAACGAAACTATTAGGGATCTGTCAGACCGGTATAATATCGGGGAAGAAAAGGTAAAAGATATTATTTACCGGAAGAGAAATTAATCCTATTTCGGATAAAGTTTTGAGATGAAAAGAAAAAGAAGGGTGATAACAATGAAGGCAGCAAAATACCATTTATAATCGGTGGATTGGGACTGAAAATATTTAGTGAGAAAAATGGTGTCATAAGAAGGAACAAAAAGTGTATCCTGCTTAATCCTGTAAAAGAATTTATCCATCCCCGGAAGATATTCAATCCGCACTACCGTATCAGTCATGTGAGTATGAGTTGCTAAAATCAAAGTATCGGTTTTATAAATAACATTGAGTGAGTCGGACAGTTGCGGCAATGGAACCTTAACAATGCGGTTGAGGACAGGATACTCTGTTGCACAAGAAGAGAAGAGTAAAGAGAAAAGAGGAAAGAGTAAAAGAATTTAGGCATAATCACGAGCCCTTTATGTTTTCAATGTCGAAGGCGAGTGTGAAGAAAAGGGGTAAAGCCTTTTCACAGAATGATTGAGCTTCCGCCGGCTTATCAATGAAACAATGGGAAAAAGGCGAATCGATAATTGTACGGCAAATATCAATTAACTCAATGCAACCGCTTAAATCCACTACGGTGGAAATGTAATAAGCAAACTGATATATCGAATCCGAAGTGCAGTTATAATAATCGGGAATACTGCATGAATTGTTTCTCCGGAAAGAAAAAAGATTATTGCTTGGGGGTATCAGATTAAGCTTTGAACAGTAAGCAGCAAATGTAAGCAGTACCACTGCCGGAAAATTGTATTTCAACTCAGCCGTTGTGCAGTCCTTAATATGAGCATCAAAAAAGGGTCTGAGCTGAGCGGGGGTCACCGGTTTAGAAATAGTCATTTTTGTTTGTCCCCTTTCCCGTAATAAAATTTGAGACTGAAAGAAAGAAAGCCAGAACGAGCTGGAAATAATCAACAGCCGGGAAAACGAGAAAAACATAAAATACTGAGAGAAAGAGAATAAGAATTGCGAGGATATTCGTGAAAATATTTACATTCATTGTTTTAGCCTTTCATTCCGTCAGTGGACGGATTTTCATTGTGAACGGATAAGAAAATATAATAAAGTGCTTCCAGTTTGAAAGAGTAGCCGGGGTCAGTTGCATATTTTCTTTTAGGATTATTTTGAAGCAGTGAACAGACGGAAGGGTCATTGACCCCGGCACACTGCGGGTACCTGGAACGGATCAGACGGCAGAAATCAAGGACAGATTCGGAAAAATTTTTATATGAACGGAAATGATCCGCAACAGAAATAAATTTATTATCTTTGCTGTTGTATTCTTTAGTTTTTGTAAGGAATTTGTTTTTTTGAGAGGGAGAGGCTTTAATGCCGAAGTAGTTGTTGTGAGGCGCACTTTTCCCGCATCCGGTTTCCAAAGCCGAAACGGAAAGGATGAAAAAAGGATTAATCCCGGTTTTCTCCGCTATTGGTTCAATAAGCGAAAAAAACTTATTATAAAACAGACTATACGTTAAATCTCTCACAACAGACCTTATTAAATGATAGTTAATTTAATAATTGAATAAACACATTGTAAATATAAACATATCTTTATAAATAAACAAGTATTATTTTAAAATAAATAAAAATATTTTTAGATTATGAAATTTGAAGAAAAACTAAGGCAATTTTTAAGTAAAAAGTATGCACATGTCGGTCTTGCATTTACAGAATTAAAAGTATCACGTGTTCAACTGTCAATGTATCTTAACGGAAGAGCAAAGCCGGGCTTCCAGGTGTTGCAGGAATTAGCCAAAATGGGATGTGACATTAACTGGCTCGTAAATGACGAGATAGAAGAGCCGGCGAGTAAGGAAAAACCCGAAGTTCCGGAAAAAACTGATATAAACGAGAAATTAGTAGATATTATCAGGGAATTGGTGAAAAATAGCCCGGGAACGAAGGAAAAGTTGTAAAGTTGTCCCGCCCAAGCGGGACAGGGGAAAAGAGGAAGGATCCCGCCCAGGCGGGACAAGGGAAAGAGGGATTAGACAAAACTTTTGTCTGATAGACAAAAGTTTTTGAGGGTTTGTCTAGGGTTAAGTGATTATAAATAAAGGGGTTAGGGGGTTATTAGACAATTAGACAATATATATACTATATTAATAATAATAATAATATAATATATATATATAGAGAATAGGAAAAGGGGGAATATTTTGACTATTTGTCTAATGAAAAAGGGTAAAGTGGCTCGGAGGCTTACCAGATATGGCGCAGATGCCTACCAGAAGCGGTGACTTTCTTAGACAAAACCTATTTTCATGATGGCCTATAGACAAATATTTTGTCTATGGAGGGGGGGAGAGGAAAGAGAAAAGGGGAAAGAGGAAAGAGGAAAGAGGAAAGAGGAAAGAGGAAAGAGAAAAGGGGAAAGAGGAAAAGAGAAAAGAGAAAAGGGGAAAGAGGAAAGAGAAAAAGAGGAGAGAGGAAAGATCCCGCCCAAGCGGGACAGGGGAAAAGATCCCGCCCAGGCGGGACAGGGGAAAGAGGAAAGAGGAAAGAGGAAAAGAGGAAAGAGGAAAGAGGAAAGAGGAAAGAGGAAAGAGGAAAGAGGAAAAGAGGAAAGAGGAAAGATCCCGCCCAAGCGGGACAGGGGAAAAGAGGAAAAGAGGAAAGATCCCGCCCAAGCGGGACAGGGGAAAAGAGGGGGGATGGATGAATTTCGGTAATTTAGTTGTTTAATTTTAATAATATTTGAAATAGTATGCGATACCCGTTTAAGGAAATTGAGAACAGATGGCAGACTTTCTGGAAGGAAAAGGAAGTTTATAAAACTGATTTAACAAAAATTGATAATAAACTTTACTGTCTGGTTATGTTTATTTACCCTTCGGGGGCTAAACTGCACTGCGGACATTGGTATAATTACGGTCCTACTGATACATGGGCACGATACAAAAAACTGAGGGGTTATAATGTTTTTGAACCGATGGGTTACGATGCCTTTGGTCTTCCGGCAGAGAACTATGCAATAAAAACAGGAGTGCATCCATACGACAGCACTTTAAAGAATATTGAGGATATCAGAAAACAGTTGCAGAAAATGGGGTGTATGTACGACTGGAATGCAGAGCTAATGACATGTGTCCCTGAATATTATAAATGGAATCAGTGGCTCTTTATGCAGTTATATAAAAACGGTTTGGCATACAGGAAGAACGCTCCCGTAAACTGGTGCCCTGACTGTAATACTGTCCTGGCAAATGAGCAGGTACTTGCTGATGGAGGATGCGAGCGCTGCAATACGACGGTTATCCGAAAAAATCTTACTCAGTGGTTTTTTAGAATAACGAAATATGCAGATGAATTGCTTGAGGGACTGGATAAAATCAACTGGCCGGATAAAACAAAGACAATGCAAAGGAACTGGATTGGAAAAAGTTTCGGGACAGAGGTAACGTTTAGGGTCGAAGGTCAAGGGGAGGAGGATGAAGAAATAAGGGTTTTTACAACGCGTCCTGATACGCTTTTCGGAGTTACTTATGTGGTTCTGGCTCCGGAACATCCACTGGTTGATAAACTGACAACTCCGGACTGTCTGGATGCTGTAAATAAATACAGGGATTCGATTAAATCACTTTCTGAAACTGACAGAACGTCAACTGTGAAAGAAAAAACCGGAGTAGCGATAGGAGCTTATGCTATAAACCCGGTGAATTCTTTGAGGGTGCCGATCTGGATTGCTGACTATGCATTAATAACATACGGCACAGGTGCTGTAATGGCTGTTCCCGGGCATGATGAACGCGATTTTACGTTTGCCACTAAATTCAACTTACCGGTTAAAAAAGTTATTCTGGAGCCGGGGACTGATCCGGAGACACTTCTGAAATCTGCTTATACGGAAACGGGCGTGATGATAAATTCAGGTGAATTTAACGGACTTATGTCAGATGTGTGTATTGACAAAATAACGGAGTATCTTGAATGTCTGGAACTTGGGAAAAAGAAGACAAATTTCAGGCTGCGCGACTGGCTGATATCCCGACAGCGATACTGGGGGACGCCAATCCCGATTATCCATTGCGAAGACTGCGGTGAAGTTTTAGCGGAAGAAAAGGAACTTCCAATCACACTTCCATACGAAGTAGAATTTAAGAGTAAAGGGAAATCACCACTTACATCCAACAGCGAATTTATGAATGTCAAGTGTCCAAAATGCGGGAAGGGAGCGAAAAGGGATCCTGACACGATGGATACTTTCGTTGATTCTTCCTGGTATTATCTGCGGTATTTAAATCCAAAGTTTACGGAGAATATTTTTGATTCGGAGCTTGCCAAGAAATGGACACCGGTTGATATGTATGTGGGAGGGGCTGAACATGCAACAATGCACTTGCTCTATGCCCGATTTATTCACAAATTCCTGCGCGATATTGGTCTGACAAATTCTGATGAGCCCTTCCAGACACTCATTCATCAGGGAACGATAACCAATCAGGGAGCTAAGATGTCAAAGTCAAAAGGGAATGTGATAAATCCCGATGACTATACGAAGGATATAGGAGCTGATGTTTTCCGGCTTTATCTGATGTTCATGGGACCATACGAGATGGGGGGGGACTGGAATGACAAGGGGATCTCGGGGACTGAAAGATTTGTCCAGAGATCTTATGATTTATTCATGCAGTACCCGGAAATAACCTTGACGAATCCGGCGCCTGAGAAGTTTGACATTTCAAATCTTTCTGAAGCGGAAAAGGGAGTGTACCGCAAAGTTAATCAAACTTTAAATAAATATAACGGTGAGATTTCAGCATTCAGGTTCAACACTGCAATAGCTGCATTGATGGAGCTGATAAATGAGCTTTCGAAAAATCTTTCCGTCTGCAGTAAAGAAATGATTTCATACTCGCTTGAGAGATTCTCTGTGATGCTTGCGCCTATTGCACCTCACTTTGGTGAAGAATGCCGGAAGATTATTGGTCATGATAAATCCATATTCGCAAATCCGGTTTGGTACGATGTGGATCCGGCTGCACTGACTGTGGATTCGGTGAGTATTGCTGTTCAGGTAAACGGGAAACTACGCGGGACTGTTGAAGTTCCTGTTGATACACCGGTTGAGGTTGTGAAGGAAAACGCTTATTCTATGGATTCAATTTCTAAACATATTATTGGGAAAAGTGTGGTTAAAGAAGTGTTTGTTAAGAATAAAATACTAAATGTGGTGGTGAAATAAAGATAGTTATAAAGTTGTAAAGTTATAAAGTTCGTAAAGGGAAAGAGGAAAGGTTAAAAGATCAAAAGGTTAAAAGAGGAAGGCGATGGCGGTGAGTGTGGTTGAGGAGATTTTTAAATTGAAAGGAATGGAATGTTAGATATAAAATTAATCCGTGAATATCCCGATCTGGTAAAACAAGGGATTGAAAATAAACGTGAGAAAAACAGGGTTGACGAAATCCTGAAAATTGACGAGGAGAGAAGAGAGCTTATTTTTAAGACCGATGAGCTGAAGGCTCAAAGGAATCAGACTTCGATGCAGGTAGGACAGATTAAAAAATCAGGCGGCGATGCTTCACAAATAATTGCAGAAATGAAAAGGGTATCTGATCAGATTACTGAGAATGACTCCGTTCTGAAAAATATTGAATCACAGCTTGATGATATCATGATGTACCTCCCTAACCTCCCCCACTCTTCTGTACCGGTTGGAAAATCGGCAGAGGAGAATGTCGAAGTGAGGCGATGGCTGCCGGAGGGTTTCAAATTTGAAAATGATTTCAAACCGATGGATCATATTGAGCTTGGCAAAAAGTTAAAAATACTTGATTTTGAAAGGGGTGCTAAGATTTCAGGATCAGGTTTTCCGTTATATACTTCAAAAGGGGCAACTCTGGAACGAAGCTTAATTAATTATATGCTTGATACACACATTAACGAGCATAACTATACAGAAATTTTCCCTCCTTTTCTGGTAAACGCAGATTCAATGAGGGGAACCGGACAACTCCCAAAAATGGCAGAGGATATGTACTTCCTGCAGAAAGATGAGCTTTACTTAATTCCCACGGCAGAGGTGCCGGTAACTAACATTCACAGGGATGAGATTCTTGATGAGAAATCGCTGCCGATAAAATATGCCGGCTATTCAGCATGTTTCCGCCGCGAAGCAGGCTCTTACGGAAAAGACTCAAAAGGATTCCTTCGCGTGCATCAGTTTAATAAAGTTGAAATGGTAAAGTTTGTTAAACCTGAAACTTCGTATGATGAACTGGAAGGGCTTGTAAGAGATGCAGAAGATATTCTTCAGGCACTGAATGTACCTTACCGCATTCTTATGCTCTGTTCCGGTGACTTAAGTTTTTCTGCTGCTAAATGTTACGATATTGAGACCTGGTCCCCTGCCGAGAATAAATGGCTTGAAGCTTCCTCATGCAGTAATTTTGAAAACTTCCAGGCACGCAGGGCAAATATACGCTATCGGAGGGAGGATACAAAGAAGCCTGATTTTGTTCACACTCTTAACGGTTCAGGTCTTGCAACGAGCAGGCTGATGGTTTCTATTCTTGAAAATAACCAGACTCCGGAAGGGAAAATTACAGTTCCTAAGGTTTTGCAAAAGTATACTAATTTTGGAATAATCGAGAGGTCATAGGTCGAAGGTCATAGGTCGAAGGTCATAGGTCGAAGGTCAAAGGTTCCCGCCCAAGCGGGACAAGCGGAGGACGGAGGACGGAGGGCGGAAGTCGGAAGTCGGAAGTCGGAGGGCGGAGGACGGAGGGCCGAGGAAAGAGAAAAGAGGAAAGAGAAAAGAGGAAAGAGAAAAGAGGAACAGAGAAAAGAGGAAAGAGGAAAGAGGAAAGAGGAAGGCAGATGGCGGAGGTGATAGGACGGAGGAGATTTTCAATTTATTTTTATGCATTATTTATATTCTTTAAAAAAATACTTTCTTAAATATAAATCCAAACTGCTGTTTGGGATTTTATTCCTATTCCTCTCTTCGATTGGATATGTGTACATTCCTGTAGCTATCAAAGATGCAGTTAATGAACTCCAGTCAAGAATGTCCTATAAAACAATTCTTGATTATTCACTCCTGATTGTAGGATCATCATTGTTTTCCGGAATTTTCCGTTTTTATATCAGACAGACTATCATAGTAGTCTCGCGTGAAATTGAATATGACCTGCGCCGGGATTTCTGGGAACATATTCAGCATCTCCCTTTAAGATATTTTCAGAATACTTCAACCGGAAACATCATGGCTCATGCGACAAATGATATAAATGCGGTGAGGATGTTCATAGGCCCAGCGGTTATGTACAGTATTGACACTCTGATCCGGTTTGTCATGGTAATTTTTATTATGGCGTCAATAAGCGTGGAAGTGACTGTTTACTCACTTTTGCCTCTCCCCCTTCTTTCTGTGCTTGTTTATAAGGTTGGTAAAAAGATACATGAAAGATTCACTGCTATTCAGGAAAAGTTTTCGGAACTTACCACTAAAGCACAGGAAAACTTTTCCGGTATAAGGGTAATCAAATCTTATCTGCGTGAGGATTTTGAGATTGAATCTTTCAGAGAATTAAGCAAGGATTATCTCCGCAAAAACATGAAACTGGTTAAATTGCAGGCTCTTTTTCAACCGATCCTTTTTCTGATAACCGGAGTATCGGTAATAATTGTAGTCTGGGCAGGCGGCATGAAAGTTATAAGCGGAGAGCTTATGCTTGGTGATATTACAGCTCTGATTATCTATCTCGGGATGCTTACCTGGCCGATGATAGCAATTGGCTGGGTGATAAACATAATTCAGCAGGCGGAAGCAAGCATGAAAAGGCTTTCTCACATACTTTCTGAGCCTTTTGAAATTGAAGATTCCGAAAAGACAGATCATAATATTACCAGCATTGAGGGGGATATTGAATTCCGCGATGTTTCCTTTACTTACGGAAAGAATCTTAATTCAGTTTTGAAAAATGTAAATCTGAAAATTCCAAAAGGCACGACCCTGGCAATTATGGGAAGTACCGGAAGCGGGAAAAGTACATTCATAAATCTTATTCCCAGGTTATATGATATTACCGGAGGTGAGCTTTTGATAGACGGTATCCCTGTCAACAAGATACCGCTGTCTGTTCTCAGAAAAAACGTAGGAGTTGTTCAGCAGGAACCATTCCTTTTTTCTGACACAATTGAAAATAATCTGGCATACGGTCTTGAATCATTTGATAAATCTGTTGTACAAAGAGCCTCTGAAATTGCACACTTTGACAGAGATGTCAGGGAATTTCCGAACGGTTATGAGACGATCCTTGGAGAACGCGGGATAACCCTTTCAGGCGGTCAGAAACAGAGGGCTTCACTTGCCAGAGCGCTGGTGATTAATCCAAAAATTCTTATACTTGACGATTCTTTTTCTGCAGTAGATACTCATACAGAAGAAGAGATACTTGGCAATTTGAAAGAATTCATGAGAGACAGGACTTCAATTATCATCAGTCACCGGGTTTCCACAGTAAAGGATGCTGATAAAATAGTATTTATTGAGAATGGTCAAATAACAGAAGAAGGGACTCACGGGGAGCTTCTTGCTCTTAACGGTCACTACGCAGAAGTTCACTTCAGGCAAATGCTTGAAAAAGAATTAGAGGAAATAAACTGACATGTCCCGTGATTACAAAAATGATGATGAAATTTTAGGCAAGGCATACGACGCTAAGTTAATGAAGCGTCTCCTTCAGTTTATTAAGCCATACAAGAAGTACACTGTCTATGCAATTTTGCTGAGTATAATTGTAGCCGTTCTTGGACCAGTCCGCCCATATCTAACAAAAATCGCTGTTGATGATTCTATTGCTCAAAGGGATTACACGGGGCTGCTGCATATAACTCTTTTGCTGCTTGGATCGCTTATCCTCCAGGCAGTTATACAGTATTTCCTGACTTATTACACTCAATACCTGGGGCAAAAAACAATTCTGGATATAAGGATAAAGCTTTATTCTCACATTCAAAAGCTTGCAGCCCGCTTTTTTGACAGGACTCCTATCGGAAGAATTGTGACCCGTGTAACAAATGATATTGAGTCATTAAACGAATTGTTCTCATCCGGGATAATAATGATTTTCAGTGATGTATTTATTATAATCTGGATTCTTGTTTTTATGTTTTTTATGGACTGGAATCTTACGCTGGTTACACTTTCGGTTCTACCGGTTTTGGTTTACGGCACTTTTCTTTTCAGGAAAAAAGTAAGGGAGTCTTTTCGGGATGTAAGGTTTCATCTGGCAAGGCTTAATTCATATATGCAGGAACACGTAACCGGTATTTCCGTTATTCAGATTTTCAATAAAGAAAAGGTTGAAAAAAACAATTTTGCGGGAATAAACCACGATCATAAAGTTGCTAATATCAATTCGATTTTCTATTATGCAGTTTTCTACCCCGCGGTTGAATTTATTTCGGCAGTGGCTATCGGATTAATTATATGGTATGGGGGGGGAGAAGTTATTCAAAGCACTCTTTCACTTGGAACTCTCTTTGCATTTTTACAATACACAGAAATGTTTTTCAGACCAATCAGGGATCTTTCGGAAAAATATAATATTATGCAGACAGCAATGGCTTCCTCAGAAAGAATTTTTAACCTGCTTGATAATGATACGTTTATACCCGATCCTGAGAGTCCAGCCAAACTGGATAAAATTGAGGGGAATATAGAATTCAGGAATGTTTATTTTGCATATAATGAAGATAACTATGTCTTAAAAAATATAAATTTCAAAATTAACCGTGGAGAAACAGTTGCGATTGTAGGGGCAACCGGCGCGGGAAAGACGAGTATTATTAATATCCTAACCCGCTTTTACGATATTAACAGCGGTGAAATTTTACTTGACGGGATTGATATCCGCAACCTGACTAAAAGTGCACTGCGCAGGTATATTTCAGTAGTGCTTCAGGATGTATTTCTCTTTTCGGGTAATATAAAATCAAATATCGGGATGAACCATCCGGATATTTCCGATGAACACATTTATGAAGCTGCCCGTTTGGTCGGGGCGGACAAGTTTATTCAACTCCTCCCGAATAAATATGAAGAAGAAGTTAAAGAACGGGGAGCAACTCTCAGTGTAGGGCAAAAACAATTAATTTCTTTTGCACGGGCACTTGCATTCAATCCGCAGATTCTAATCCTTGACGAGGCTACTTCCAGTGTTGACACAGAGACAGAAATGCTGATCCGTGAAGCTATCCAGAAGCTGCTAATTGGGCGTACTGCCATTGTAATAGCACACAGGCTTTCCACTATTCAGAAGTCCGATAAAATCATAGTAATGCACAAAGGGGAAATCAAAGAAGTAGGGACACATCAGGAACTTCTCGCTCTTAAAGGAATCTACTTTAAATTATATCAGCTTCAGTATAAAGATCAGGAATTAAAGATAAATTAGTTTTTAGCTTTGTTCATATTTGAAATATTTTCTTATTTTATCATCAGTTTTTTATTTTCTTTATTATGTTAATTTGACAGAACTAAAGCGTTAAATTTGAAAGGAGTTAGTATGCCAAGAAAAAGATTTATGACCCTTGAGCGTCATATTGTGGAGGGAGAGAGAAAACACCCCGGAGCAACAGGAGAACTTTCTGCCCTTTTGTCCGATCTTGCAATAGCAGCAAAAGTAATATCACTTGAAGTAAACAAGGCAGGACTGGTAGATATCATTGGATTTACCGGGGATGAGAATGTTCATGGTGAAGCAGTAAAAAAGCTTGATATTTTTGCACACGATGTGTTAATTCACGCAATGGATCACGGGGGGCACTTATGTGTAATGGCTTCCGAAGAGGAGGAGGATATTATCCACATTCCGCCAAAACACAGGTTAGGGAAATACGTTTTACTCTTTGATCCACTTGATGGCTCTTCAAATATTGATGCAAATGTCTCAATAGGGACTATTTTCTCCATCTATAGCAGGATAACCCCGTCAGGAGCTCCCGGTGCACTCGAGGATTGTCTGCAACAGGGATATAAGATGGAAGCTGCCGGATACATAGTTTATGGTTCTTCCACTGTACTTGCATACACGACCGGTCATGGACACGGAGTTCACGTTTTTACGCTTGACCCTTCTATAGGAGAATTTCTTTTATCCCATGAAGATATTAAAATATCACCCAAGGGGAAAATTTACTCAATTAATGAGGGGAATTATAAGTACTGGCACCCCGGATTGAAAAAGTATATTAAATATTTACAGGAAGAGGACGATGCGTCCCAGCGACCATATTCGTCAAGGTATATAGGATCAATGGTTGCTGATTGTCACAGGACTCTTCTGTATGGCGGAATATTTATGTACCCGGCAGATTCAAGAAGTCCCAACGGTAAACTAAGATTAATGTACGAATGCGGACCGATGGCGTTTATAATTGAAGAAGCAGGGGGGAAGGCAAGTGACGGTAAAAACAGGATACTTGATATCCAGCCAACATCATTACATCAGAGAACCCCTGTATTTCTGGGAAGCAAAGAGGATGTTGAAATGGTTGAGTCATTCATGAGTCATGAAAATCACGTAAATGTAGAGAAAGAAATATTTTAGTTCCATAAAAAAGAAAGCCGGGATAAGATGTCCCGGCTTGTTTTATTTAATTTTTTCCACCTTGGATCCATTTTTTCGCAGGGAAGTGGGAAAGCCATACAAGCAGCCAGGTTGATCCTATCACAAGCACCCACTCTTCAAAATCTAATGGAACTGTTCTGAATATTGAGCCTCCAAAATGGGTTATAAGAATTTGCATGACTAAAATTATTCCACAAATAAGTAAAAACGGATAGTTATTTACAATTCCGGCTGATGGATTTTCGGCTGTCCCTTTCCAACTTGTTAAATTGAATAATAGGGGATGCTTGGTGCCATAAACCCTGACATTAAATAAATTCCATAATTGCAGAAAGACAAAAATGTTAAAGAACAGAGTCAGTTCCTTTGGCCCGATCTTACCGTCTGACTGAAAATACAAAATAGAGCCGACCAGGATAACAAAGAAGAAAGCTGCATAAGCAAAAATTAATTTCGCCATATTTGGCGGGATTATAAAATCAGTTGATTTTCTCGGTTTGTGTTTCATTACTTCTTTATCCGGCGGCTGTGTTGCAAGTGCCAGAGCAGCGAAGGTGTCCATAATCAGATTAACCCAGATCATCTGAACCACAGTGAGCATCAATTCAACCCCGATAAACGGACCAAAGAAAACAATCGACAATGCCAACACGTTTATTGTCAACTGAAACAGTAAAAACCTTTGAATATTGAGATATAGCGATCTTCCGAAAAGTATTGCGTTTACTATACTCTTGAAAGAGTCATCAAGAAGGATGATATCGCTTGCTTCCTTAGCAACTGAAGTGCCGGTCTTTCCCATAGCCAGCCCTACGTCAGCGTAGTTCAGCGCCGGAGCGTCATTTATTCCGTCACCCGTAACAGCAACAACGTGTCCGGCCTTCTGAAGAAACTTAACAAGCCGAAGTTTGTCCATAGGTTTTGCCCGTGAGAGCACCTTTAATTCCCCCGCTTTTAAGTATGCAGTTTCATCATCCATCTCCCGGAAGTCATTACCGAGCACGATATCAGTATCTGCAACGTTACCCCCTTCGAAAAGATTAATCTGTTTACCTACTTCCCTTGCGGTAATATATGTATCTCCGGTGACAATTTTCACTTCAACTCCAGCATCCCGGCAGTCTAGAATTGCTTTAGGGACCTCCACCCTGACAGGATCTTCAATTGAGAACATACCGAGCCATGTGAAATTTTCTCCAAGTTCATCAAGATCTTTATTTTCAGAAAGCTGCGGTTCTTCATAGTAAGCCAGTGCAATTGTACGGAGTGCTCTTTCCTGGTTCTTTTTAAGCATCTCCTTTATTTTATCCCTGCGCTCTGTTATATCAACTATTCTTCCTTCTGAACACTTAACCTTTGAACATTTGCGGAGAATAATCTCGGGTGCTCCTTTAATGTGAAGGACTTTACCGGAAGTACTATCGGATTTTCCGAGAGTAGCCATATATTTTCTCTCAGTGTTGAATGTCCACTGATATTCAATATTAAAAGCATTCCTATGTTTATGGTAGTCAACATAGTGTTGTTCGAGCCAGAGAAGCAAAGCACCTTCAGTAGGATTTCCGAGAACCCTCTCCTGGTTCTTCTTATCATCCGATAAATTGGCGGTTGAATTTGCTGTGATAGCTTCTATCAAAAAGAATTTCGGGTCGTCTTTGTCTTCAGACTGAAGAAAATTATCGGGAACGGAGGGGAATGAATATTCTTTCACTCTCATTTCATTCCTTGTAAGCGTTCCTGTTTTATCTGAGCAAATAACGGTAGCAGCACTTATTGTCTCAACAGCATGCATTTTACGGACAAGATTATTAAGTTTTGTCATCTTCCGGACACTATAGGCAAGACTAAGCGTAACGGCCATTGCCAGCCCTTCAGGAATTGCCACAACAATCATCGTTACCGAAATCATGAAAAATGATAACACTTTTTCAATAATTGCAGCAGTCAGCCACTCTTCATAATTCGAAGACATTATTCCGGATTGAATAGCAACCCACATTGTAATAACGGCAAATAAGATCGAAACTATAATTGACATCCCCCAGTGTATTACAGCATTTTTTTCTAAAAACTCCGGACGCGTTTTTTTAATCTTTGTAATCTCTAACAAATCATAGACAAAGGGTAACCATACTTTCCAGGTAAGAATTATTACAGAAATCCCGAGGATCGTAAGAGTGTATTTCTGCTGAAAATTAAGCAGTAACTCACCAGTGATTATGGCTCTTGTTATTAATATAATGAATGTTAAAACAGCCATTGCAAAGCCGATAGATCCAATCAGTTTGCTTAATTTTTCAAGTTGGATAGTCAACGGAGTTTTACGACCTGTTTCTTCTGTAGCTGCTCTTGCTGTTTTTCCAATATCTGTATTATCCCCGACTGCAGAAATTTCGATTATACCATTTCCGTCAGTTACGAATGTGCCTCGTCTAACTTCATAGGCTTCATAAGTTGAGTGTTTTGGTTTTAACCTGTCTGTTTCTGTTTTTGAGAACTTTGATACAGGAGCACTTTCACCGGTTAAACTTGACTCGTTAATTTGAAGCGAAACGGATTTTTTTATTATTCCATCTGCCGGAATTTCCTCACCGACTTCCAGAATCACATAATCCCCGACGACTACTTCTCTCTTGCCGATACTTAAATATTTACTCCCCCTTATTACCGTCACCGGATCCTCATCCCTTGTCATGTTCAGAATATCAAATTCATGTTTGGCGCGGACTTCATTAACAAATGAAATAACAGTTGCCAGAATAATGGCCATAAATATTCCAAGAGACTCAATATAATGTCCGTTAAACCATCCAACAGCGAAGGAAATTATAGTCGCGACAATTAATATTTTTATTATCGGATCATCAAGTTTCTCGAAAAATAATCTCAAAAGACTCTTCTGTGGAGGGGGAGTAATAATATTTTCACCATTAACTTGTCTGCTTTTTTCTACTTCAGCAGAAGTTAACCCAGTAAAATCTTTTTCAACGTTACTATTTATATTATTCATACCATAATCCTTTAACTAACAATTAATAATTAATCACCAAAGCAAATTCCTAAATCCCTGGCAGTCCACATGATATCACATTGCATTGGAACTAACTTCATTCTGTTTGTCACCTTTTCAAGCGGAATATAATTTACGGTCGGGGGATCCAGCGCCACCATAATCCCGCTCTCTCCCTCTTCAAGAGCCCTGATTGCCGCCGCTCCAAATCTTAGCGACAATAACCTGTCAAAAGTCGTTGGAGAACCTCCTCTTAAAAGATGACCAAGCACTGTTGCTCTGGTTTCTTTATTTGTTAATTTCTGAAGCTGCTGTGCCACAATGTCACTTACACCTCCTAAGCGTTCTGCTTTGCCGATTTCTTTTTCAATTACTGATACATCACCACCTCTGGGTTTAGCTCCTTCGGCAACAACAACGATTGCGAAATTCTTCTTTTTAAGAGTTACATTTGTCAGGAAATCTGCAACTTTATTCATATCATACTGAATCTCAGGAATAAGAATCACATCTGCTGAACTCGCAATACCACTCTCAAGGGCAATCCATCCCGCATATCTTCCCATCACTTCAACAACCATAATCCGGCTGTGTGCCTGTGCTGTAGGATGTAACCGATCAATGCAGTTAGTAGCGAATGAAATCGCTGAATCAAAGCCAAAAGTAATTACAGTTTCATCGAGGTCGTTATCAATAGTTTTGGGAACCCCCACCACTTTCAGTCCCTTTTTCGCAAAGTTATTTGCCATAGACAGAGAACCATCGCCTCCCACTGCAATCAGGGCATCAATACCATTTCGCTTGAACGCTGTCATAATCTCGTCGGAACGGTCTATTTCTACAATCTGACCGTTTACAGACTTCATGGGATACTTAAAAGGATTCCCCCGGTTTGTTGTTCCCAAAATTGTTCCCCCTAAACTTGTAATGTTTTCTACCTTTTCACGGGAAAGTTCAATTAATCCGCCGTTTGGATAATTTTCCGGAAGAAATAGTCCGTTGTATCCGTCCCTTATCCCAACGCATTCCCAGCCTCTGTTCATTGCACTGATCACAACAGCGTGAATAACCGCATTTAACCCCGGGGCATCACCACCACCAGTGTTAATTGCTACTTTCTTAATTTTAGTTTTATCTTTCTTCATAATTTATCTCATTTATACAATTTCAAAATTTGTAAAACTTAAAATATCATTAAATTAAATTATTTACAATGGCAGCCATTAACCTCGAAATAATTTTACATTCTCTTTTTCAGGCTTATTGATATTAATCCAGGAGTTCCACTGTATTTCTGGAGGATTTCTTTTGGTACCTGCTGGCTTTAATTGTTCCTGTTGGAGTTGGGACAGGTCCGGATACCATAAAATCAAAATCTATCTGCGATACTGATTTTTGAATTAAATTTCTCGTTGTATTGAAATAAATTTTCCCCTGAGCATTGAACTGGGGTTTCTGAACATCAAATCCGGCTTTTTTTGCATCCGGATTGATTGTAAATTTACTCTCTACACCGGCATTAATTACAGCCAGTATATCGTCATCAAATTTTTCAAATGCATTTATCTTGAACTTATAACTGTTGTCCAGTTTTAATAATTGTATATCAACTGTGGGTTGAGGAGTGGACCATTCGGAATTTACCGAAACTTTGTCTGTTGTTAGTTTCCTGAAAATCTGTGAAACAATCAACCTGAGGGATCCCATATCCAGTTGCTGCTTAATCTGTTTTTTCTCTTCAAGTGAGATTGAATCCTTCAAGCCTGTGATTTCCAGCATTTTGTTTACTATTTTATCCAGCTTATATAGCTCAATAATCTCACCGGAACTTGTTAATCTGGCGCCGAAAGAATTTTTGTAAAGTCCTTCATATTCAGCAAACTTTTTAATATCCGCAAAATCAATTTTGCTTCCGGACAGGTAAGATATCTTATTCCCGTCAACTATGGCATCAACTTTTATAGATTTAATAAGAAAAGATATATCTAAACTTTTATCACTCTCAACTTCCTTAACTTCTGTCTCTATAATGTATGTTCTCTCTTCGGAAATAGACTGACTCATTGTTTGCGGGCCCTTTACGGTAGCTACTTCTGAAGAATAAGCTGAGACTCTGTACGTAAATTTATCTCCCTTTTTTAATTTGTATTCCAGGACAATATCCTTAACAGCATCAGGAGTCAAAGCTTCAGTTTTTAGACTTGTTGTATCTTCCTTTAACGAAAAATTTTCTTCTGTATTTTCAGGAGTTGTATCTTTATTTTCGCACCCGAAAAACGCTAATGTTAAAAATAAACCAAAAACAATATAATTCTTCATCATCTTCCTTTAATATAATAAATATTTACTTCTTATTGTTAAGAACTCTTTAAGTTCACTTTCCCAGCTCTTAAATATCTTTTCAGGTTTTTCCAAGGATGTCAACTGAGTGTAGGCTTCGGTTTTCCCGGCTAACCTGTAAAAACTCTTCTCCCTTAGCTCAAAATCACCGTATAATTTCTTTAATGAATAAAGAAGGATAAACCCGAATTTTACCGGTTCGAATTTTTCTCTCTCTGTAACTGTTATCTTTATCCCATAACAATGCTTACCTCGTTGCTTTGGATTATTCACCATATTCGGAATGCTGTCAGGTGTAAAATTTGCTTCTGACAAGGAAATTCCTTTAATATCAAACCCTCTCAGTTCCTTAATAAGTTCCTCTGAATTTATAAAAGGTGCGCCAATCGTTAAGAAAGGGTCATACGTGCCTCTTCCCTCTGAAACATTCGTTGCTTCTATCAGACAAGTCCCCGGATATACAATCGCAGTATTAAGCCCAGGAATATTTGGGGAGGGATTAAGCCACGGAAGTTTGCATTCGTCAAAATACATGCTTCGCTTCCAGTTCTCCATCTTCACAACCGTCAACTTAACATCCTTAAAGTCACCAACTAACTTTTCTCCTACAAAATATTTCGCAAGCTCTCCAACAGTCATTCCGTGCATAATCGGGATAGGAGCTATTCCAACAAACGAAGTATGCTTCATATCCAGAACAGGTCCGTCAACTTTAATTCCCCCGATCGGATTAGGTCTGTCCAGCACTATAATCGGAATATTGTTTTCAGCTGCTGACTGGATACCGTAAAATAAGGTTGAGATATATGTGTAGAATCTTGCCCCAACATCCTGGATATCGAATATGAGCACATCAATATCTTTTAACATCTCTTTAGTTGCTTTATGGTGCTCACCATACAAGGAGATCACAGGTATGTTGGTTTTTTCATCAACACCGCTGTTGATATGCTCACCTGCCGCGGCATCCCCGCGAACCCCGTGTTCGGGTCCGAATAGGGAAATTATCTTAACATTTGGGATTTTGACTAATGCATCAACAAGGTGACTTCCATCTGAGAGAATAGCAGTATGGTTAGTAATTATCCCAACCCTCTTCCCTTCTATCAGTTTAATTTCCCGTGATAACAAAACATCGGCACCGGAAACAACAGCATTTCTCTGTGAAATCATAAGAATATTACTTACAATAATTAATAAACTAATAAATAATAACTTCATACTCTCTGCTCACAATAATATTTAAAATTAAAGTCCCTTCAAAATTTGAAGGGACTGCGTGAAAACTAATCTGTATAATTTTCTAACAATTCTTTTCTGGAAAAGAAATGAGATATTTCAATCCGGGCATTTTCATCTGAATCGGAACCGTGAACAATATTAAATGCTTTGCTTTCGGCAAATAATTTTCTGATTGTTCCTTCTGCTGCCTCTGCGGGATCGGTCGCGCCTATTAATTTACGGAAATCTGCTACGGCGTTCTCTTTCTCCAATGCAATCGGGACACAAGGTCCGGATGTCATAAATTCAACCAGGTCGCCAAAGAAACCTCTCTCTTTGTGGACTTCATAAAATCCGGAAGCTGACTCTTTGGTTAATCTCACCATCTTCATTGCTTTAATTTTAAACCCTGCTTCTGTAATCTTTGCGATTACTTCACCAATCACATTTTTGCTTACTCCGTCAGGCTTGATAATTGCTAAGGTTTTGTTACTCAATTTATTTTCTCCGTTTTATTTGTTTTTTGTTTTGGACTTTTACTTTCTTTCCTTTACTGCTTAATGCTTGCTGCATTGTAATACCAATATCGGCAGGGTTATTCACGACAAAAATTCCTGCTTTCTTCATGGCTTTCATCTTTTCTCCGGCTGTCCCCTTTCCGCCTGAAATAATTGCCCCTGCATGACCCATTCTTCTTCCGGGCGGAGCTGTTCTACCGGCAATAAAACCAACAACTGGTTTCGAAACATTTTTCCGGATATATTCCGCAGCCTCTTCTTCAGCACTTCCCCCTATTTCCCCGATCATAATTATTCCTTCTGTACCCGGATCGTTATTAAACAATTTAATAATATCAATAAATTTGGATCCAATCACAGGGTCACCGCCGATACCAACACAAGTAGACTGTCCGATTTTTAAGTCTGTCAATTGCTTCACTGCTTCATAAGTCAGGGTACCACTACGGGAAACAACGCCGATTTTACCTTTTTTATGAATAAAGCCGGGCATAATTCCAATTTTTGCAATTCCGGGGGAAATTACTCCCGGGCAATTGGGACCTATCAACCTAAGATCCATATCTCTTATCACATTATAAACTTTTATCATATCATTTGCCGGAATTCCCTCAGTTATGCATATTATAACTTTTATACCGGAATTAGCCGCTTCAAGTATTGCATCAGCAGCAAACGCCGGAGGTACAAAAATCACAGACGTGTTTGCCTTAGCGATTTTCACTGCTTCCTCAACGGTATTAAAAATCGGGATACCTTCAAATTTTGTCCCTCCTTTTCCCGGAGTTACTCCTGCAACCACCTTAGTACCGTATTCAACCATCTGACCTGTATGAAATGAACCTTCGCTCCCGGTTATTCCCTGAACCACTAATCTTGTTTTCTTATCGACTAATATACTCATAACAATATCACCTTGAATGATAATTAATAGGATTTATAACTGCAAAGTTACTAATATTGTAACAAAAAACATTAAGAAAAATTCAATCCGTTCACCCCAATCTTCCGATATTCTTCCCTTAAAGTTTTTCCAGGACCAGGCACAAATAATTTGAAACTTACTAATCCTTTTCTAAATAATTAAAGAATATCCTTCTTTGATTTTTTATCTTTTTCTACTCCTTTTTCACAATAATCAATTCTCCCTTTTCAGAGCATTTACTTTCAGTCCAAATACAATCAAAATACATAAAAAGAAGCTTTTTCCCTCGGTTTTTATCCTACAAAGATTGTCGAATATCGGTGTCCCGGAGAAAGTATTCTACTAAATAATATTGGAATTTTAGCTATATTATTTTTCAATTTTTTAATTTCAAGGAGCATGAATGCCAACACCAATAAATAAATTAGTTAAAATCAATTTTACACTTAGGGACGATACAGGGGAAATAATAGACTCTTCCGTCGATAACGAACCGTTTTTGTTTATCACTGGAAAAGATCACGTTATTCCAGGGTTAGAAGCTGCAATCGAAGGGATGCTGATAGGATCAAAAAAATCAATAGTCTTGGACCCGGACGAAGCATACGGAGATGTCGACGAATCAGCGATTCAAATAGTTAAAAAAAATCAGTTTCCCCCAAATTCCGAAATAAATATCGGTGATGAATTTGTTGCTAATGCAAATGACGGTGTTAAGCTCCCGTTTGTGATCTCAGAAATTAACGGAGATGATGTAACACTTGATTTTAACCATCCCCTTGCCGGCCAGAAACTCTATTTTGATATTGAACTCCTTGATATGCGTGATGCAACTCTTGAAGAGCTAACCGAGCTTAATCAGGAATCAGCCGAATAATTTATTACCAGAAAAATAAAAACCCCCTTATTTAGGGGGTTTTTTTTCAATACTCAAAAATAAATTCACTTAAATCCGGTTTATATTCCCGCTCCCTTTCCAGTTCAAAATTATAAATGACTTTACCGAGTTTCTCAAGAAACGGTAAACCAATACTATCGTATTCATATTTATCATCGTTGAATATCCCATCTTCATTGACACAAATAACGGCAGATAGAAGAAATTCCACTCCATTATCGAAGTCAACTATATATGCATTATCAATCAGATATCCATAAGCCCCACCAACTTTATTAAATATCCTTATGTTTTTCTTTTTCATTTCTTTAGTATAGAAAAACTTCACATAATTATTCGGATAATGGACGGTATCCTGATATTCCTTCATCTCACTTTCCACTGGGAACATTGACATACATTTCAGAGTGAATTCCCTGTCGTCTTTATTTATGTCAAAAGTCATCTCAACCGGGACGTGATCAGGGAAGAGAAAGGCTATCAGCATTTCCTGCAGCACTTCCAGTGAGAGATAGTTTCTGTATGTAAAATCCATAGGTTCATTTATCAACTCACCCGAGGAATAATATCCTTTGCCCTGATACAGATCCTTAAGATAATTTTTATACTGAACCGGATTTATCTGATCAGGTGAAGAAAATAATTCCTGATCGTCTTTTTCAAATTTTAGCCGAAATGTACTCCGGTTTTGCTGGTTATTAAAGGAAAATGACAGCCGGTGAATTAGCTTTGCATCACTATAACGTTTAATCCATAATCCCTCATTAAGTTCCTTCTGTCCCAGAAACTCATATAAGTGATTAAAAGCATCATTATCACTTACAAGAAATATTCTCTTGACATCCTCAGCAATTGAAAAATAGTTTTTTGTAACGTTTCCGAGGGAGTCAACATTATTATAGTATTTGGAGTCAATATAATATTTCGTGTCTCGATTGATGATAAAAGACAACGGATTTAATTTTTCAAGAGCAAGCAATGCAGCCGGAAATTTCACTGTGCTGGCCGGGTAGAAATATTTGTTCTTGTCGACATTGAATTTATAAGAGGTAAAGAAAGGATTATTATCCTCATCCCGGTTAATCTGAGTATAGATAATCTGAAGTTTATATTTGGAAGGAGAATCCGTAACAGAGTCAAGTTCTGTTTTATTTTTATTAAGTAATTCAGTCAAGAGATTATTCTCGATCTGCGAAAAGGTAAAACTGCTTAATAAAAAAATAAATATATAAATAAATGTTTTTTGAAACATAAGGGGCCTCATATTATTCAGGAATTTCATGAGAAAGGCAGTGAATCGTTCCCAATCCCCACACGAGATCAACCGCATGTATTCCTACTACTTCCCTCTCTGGAAATAACTCAGTTAAAATACTTAAAGCGACACGGTCGTTTTTATCGTTGAATGTCGGGACTAATACAACTTCATTACCGATATAAAAATTTGCATAACTTGCAGGAAGCCTCATTCCTTCAAAAATTATTGGAGTGGGCATTGGAAGTGAAACAATATTAACCTTGTTTCCGTTTTCTACTGTTTCATGTTGAAGTGTTTCGTAATTTTCTTTCAGAATTTTATAATTTTCATCGTTAACATTACCCTCTCTGCACAAAACAACCGTGTCCCTGTTTACAAAGCGTGCAAGATCATCCACATGTCCGTGAGTATCATCTCCTGCAATTCCATTTTTAAGCCAGATAACTTTCTTTATCCCCAGAAAATCTCTGAAAATACTTTCATAATCGCCTTTTGAGAAACCGGGGTTTCTTATCTGAATTTTATCATCCATAAGGCATTCCTCGGTGGTGATTAACGTTCCGCTTCCGTTTTTATCGATACTCCCCCCTTCAAGAACAACAACTTTAGAGTTATGGACCGCATCTTCCATTTCCATTTTTAAGCGCGACGTAAGTAGAGAGGGAATCCTTACATCCTTTTTCCAGTTTGAGTATTTTGCCCATGCATTGAAATTAAACCTGACTGCTGAAACTTCTTCTTTATCATCTGCCGACTTTTTAATAAATGCCGGTGATGTATCTCTCATCCAACTTCTGTTCGTCTGAAACTTAAAGAATTTTACTCTCTTAAGGTTAACTCCTGCTTTGGAAAGCATTTTTCTGAATTTATATTCTGCCTGTTTGCTGTGAATAATAATATAAACCATTTCTCCGGGAGCTAATTTCCTGACAATCTCAACATATGCCCATGGAACTGGATGAAATTTCCCAGGCCAGTCTTCTTTATTATGTGGCAATGAAATTAATGTGGCACAGTGTTTTTCCCATTCAGCAGGGAGTCTTCTTTCAAACATATATTTCCAGATTATTTAGTCGACGTAAAGTTTTGAAATATCTCCATAGGCGTCAATTCTTCTGTCCCTCAAAAATGGCCAGTTTCTTCGGATCTCTTCCAGATGATCAATATCAATTTCGCCAATTAATACCGTTTCTTTGTCGGCCGGAGCTTCTGCGATTATCACACCTTGAGGATCTGCGATAAATGATGACCCCCAGAATTCTATCCCCGCTTGAGTTTCAACGGTTTTTTCCAAACCTGTACGGTTGCAGACACAGACATATACACCGTTTGCTATCGCATGGCCCCTCTGAACAGTCATCCACGCTTCACTTTGTTGCTTTCCGTACTCTTCTTTTTCATGAGGATGCCATCCTATCGCAGTTGGATAGAATAATGCAATAGCCCCCATTAAAGACGTGATTCTTGCCCCTTCCGGAAACCATTGATCCCAGCAGATTAAAGTTCCTAATTTGCCATACTCTGTATCAAACACCTTGAATCCTAAGTCCCCTGGTGCGAAATAAAATTTTTCGTAAAATGCAGGGTCATCCGGTATATGCATTTTTCTATAAATCCCAACTATTTCACCATCATTATTAATCACTACCAAGCTGTTATGATAGAGCCCTTCTCCGCGTTTTTCAAAGACTGGTACTATAATAACGGTATTTGTCCGTTTAGCCACAGCAGTGAATATTTCAGTTGATCTTCCGGGTATCGTCTCTGCAAGGTTGAATGATTCGATATCTTCTTTTTGACAGAAATATTGTGAGTTGTACAATTCCGGAAGAAGAATTACGTTCGCTCCATTATGTGCAGCATTTTCCACCATATTAACTGCTTTATTAATATTCCCATCAATATCTGATGAAAGACTCATTTGTACAAGCCCTACATTAAATTTCTTTTTCATGTTTTATCCGGGTTAATAGTTTTGTTCATTAATGATTTTTCCGCTACTGTCATATTCCTTGCTTTTCTTTAAGATTCCTTTTTCATAATTCTCTATATACCACAGAGAAGAATCATCTCTATATATTTTCGCTTCCCCGTTTAATTTATCGTGCAGATAATTAAGCTCAGTCCATAAAACACTATTCTCATAATAAGTTTTAGCGGCACCTTCCTTCCAGCTGTTCAGATAATTTTCGATTTTGCTTACATTCCCGTTCTTGTGATAATACTTGAATACCCCTTCCCTTTTTCCACCAATGAACATCTTGGAGACTTCAAGTTCACCTGTATTATAAAATTCTTTTATTTCTCCCTCAAAATGCCCGGAGGCATAATTATAAATTCCTTTAAGGGTTCCGCTTTCGTAGAACCATTTCGTAATCCCTTCCTGTGTATCATTCAGGAAATTAGATTCAGCTTCAACTTTTCCGTTTTCAAAATACTTGTAACTAATCCCTTCCCTTTTACCTGCAACAAGATAATGCTTTGATTTAATCACTCCACTCTCATAGAAAGTCAGGACTTCACCGTCAATCAGCCCGTTTTTATAATTCCCTTTTTCAGTTACATAACCTGATTCTGAATACCGAGAATAATTTCCGTTTAAGATTCCATTTTGAAAAAAGACCTTTTCTCTTAAAATCCCGTTCTGATAAAATGTCATCGATAAACCATTCTGTTTATTGCCTGAGAATTCTGTAACCTCTGAAATAACTCCGTCAGAATTATAATAATAGCATTTCCCTGATAATTCATCTTTCGAATAGTTTAAAACTTCTTTTAAGATTTTTGACTCATAGTAATTCCTTACTTCTCCTTCCTGAGGGGAAATAGTGCAAAATGAAATGATAATAAATAAAATAAAACTCTTTAAGTACATAAAAGTTTGCTCCAATAAATTTTACTGATCATAACCATATAATGAAATAATGTTCCCATCCCTGTCGTACTCTTTGCTATTCTCTACCCTTCCGCTGACATAAAGAGATTCTTTCATTAACGTCTCCCCATCTTCAAAATATTCTTTTACCCAGCCTTCAACCTGCCCGTTTACATATCTTGCAGATTTTAATCTTTTCCCGTTTTGAAAAAACCAGTTCATTTCGCCGGTGATTTTCCCGATCAGGTATTTACAGGTTGATTTCAGAAATCCGTTTTCATAAAACGTTTTATACTCACCGTTATATACATTATCAACGTAATTTGCGGAAGATTCAATATTACCGTTTTTGTAATATGTAATTTTAATACCATTTAATTTATCATCCCGGTAAATGGCTGTTGATTTCAATTCACCGGTTTCAAAGAAGGTACTTCCAAGTCCTTTCTTAATTCCGTTAAAGTATTCAATTTCACTCTCCAGCACCCCCCCCTCATAAAAAGACAATGCTTTCCCTTCAATTATATTTCCTTTAAAAGTAAATTCCTGCTCTAAAAATCCGCTTTCGAAAAATATCTTCATCGGGCCCTCTTTAACCCCGTTTTTCAGAAAGACCTCATCCTTCAGACCTCCGTTATTAAAATAATTCCTCTCATATTTCTCTGAAGATTCATACTTACCTAAAATATCGTACCTTATCCTGTTTAATAGCTGATCATTTTTATAAGTATCGCGGACTCTCATATAGTTGGATCCGTCGATTATTAATAGATCTCCCTCCAACTTGTCATTTAAATAATTAGCTTCTAATGCTACATATCCGTTTTTATGGTAAACCTTGCTTTTCCCCTGTAGCACTCCATTAATAAAATTCCTTTCAACTTCCAGCTCTCCTGTCAGGTAAAAAGTTTTTGAAATCCCTTCCAGTTTATCATTCTGATAATTCCACTCCCCTTGCTTTTCACCTGTTTTATAAAAAGTATAAGTTATTCCGTCCAGTTTCCCTTCCGAATAATATTGTTCGGCAAAGAGTTCTCCGGTTTCATAAAACCATTTTGATAATCCTGAACGAATTCCGTTTCTGTAATTCCACTCAATACTCAGCAGACCGTATTCAAAATACCATTTAGAGATTCCATTTTCCTTCCCATTTACAAAATTCCATTCTTTCCAGAGTTTGCCGCTAGGATAATACTCATAATAAAGTCCTTCAAGTTTCCCGTTAACGTATTCTCCTTTGGTTTTAATTGTACCGTCTGGATAAAAAGTTTTCTTTGTATCGCGCTCCTGAGGAAAGGCTGCCAGGACAAAAATTAAAAAAGCACTTATCAATAAACTGAGTCTCAACATCAAAATTATTAAATTATATTTTCACAAAATACTATACATCAAGACCTCTGTCACAATACCAATTCTTCATTAATGTCTGCTCAGAGGTGAGTACACTGATAATTCTCATTAAAAATTCAAAATCCAAAAAATTTTACAGCTAAAAATAGCTACAATTATTATATATTTACACTCAAATTTTTCTGACTTTATATAATTTTAATGAGATTATTTTTATTTTGCCTTTTATTCGTTCTAATTCTTTCTTTTGATTTAGCTTACGCCCAGGAAACTGGTAACCTCCGAGGTTTTGTAATCGATTCGACAAACAGCGAAGTCCTCCCATATTCTAATGTTTACATCGAGGAAATTAAAATTGGTGCTTCAACTGACGCAAACGGTTATTTCCTTATTAATTCTGTTCCGGCAAATAAAGAACTCACTTTGCAAATCTCTTATATGGGATATTCAACAAAAAGAATATCTATTAGAGTGATACCAAACAAAATATATCAGTTAACCATAAAGTTAAAACCGGTAAGTCTTGAACTCCAGGCATTTGAAAAAATAGGTGAACGATATGTCGGGAAAAATTCCACTGATATCGGAATGCAAAAGTTAACTCTCAGAAATCTTGAATTCCTTCCTAAAGGAGTTGAAATGGATATTTTTAGAACACTTCAATATATCCCTGGTGTTCTCTCTACTTCTGATATTTCCTCTCGGTATTACGTCCGTGGCGGAAGTAGTGACCAAAACCTTGTCCTGCTTAACGGTGTTACTGTCTATAATCCCTTTCATGCTTTGGGACTATTCAGCGTAATAGACCCGGAAATGATTAATAGTGTTGAGTTTTACAAGGGTGGTTTTACGGCTGAGAATTTTGGACGGCTCTCTTCAATTCTCAAAGTCACAAGTAAAGACGGCAATAAAAACAGTTATGGTGTAAAAGCTAGTTCAAGCTATATGACAGGTAAGCTTTTACTTGAAGGCCCTACTCCAAGCGGTTCATTTATGTTGACCGGCAGAAGATCCTATTCAAGTCAGATCCTGAAGAAATTTTTAAAGAATGATAACATTCCTATCGATTTTTATGATCTCTCTTTCAAAATCAACTATTCAAATCCGAATATACTTAATAACGGAAAATTTCTGCTTTTTGGATTCCTGAGCAGGGATAATATCGATTACGAAAATGACTTAAAGGAGGACTTCTCTTGGAACAACAGTCTTATTGGTGTTAACTGGCAGCAAATTTATGATGCTCCTGTCTTTTCTGAAATGTCTGTTTCCCTTAGCAATTATTCCGGTGAGATAATTCCTAACCTTGCGAACGTTAAACCAAGAAAAAACGATGTCTCTGATTTTTCATTCAAGATGGATATCAGTTATGTTCAGGAAAACAAGGATCAGCTTGATCTGGGAGTTCACTTTAAAGCTGTCTCTACAAAACTCCTCACGGTAAATCCTGTTGGGGTTAAAACAGATTATGATAAATTTGGAGGTAATTTTGCAGTATTTGCTAAATATAAATTCCTTCGTTTCGACAACCTTGGAATTGACGTTGGCACTCGCTTCAATCTGACAGGTATATCTCATAACGGTTCTTTCTTTTTTGAACCGCGAGTGAGTCTTTCTTATGTCCCAATTCCTGTTATTGCTTTGAAAGCCGCTTGGGGAATTTACCAGCAGGAACTCGTAACCATTACCGACGAAGATGAAGTAATTACACTCTTTGAACCCTGGATGATTGTTCCGGACTACCTGACTCCTCCAAGATCTATACATTACGTAGGAGGCACGGATATATATTTCACTGATGAGATAAAACTTAAAGTTGAAACCTACTTGAAAAAAGTTTTTAACTTAGCGGTAATAAACAAGGAAAAGACTCTGAACACAGATCCTGACCTTGTCTCTGGCAATGGCCAGTCTTCTGGAGTTGAAGTCTCCCTCAGTTACTCTACTATTCCGCTTAGTGTAAATTTATCTTACGCTCTAACGTATTCTTACAAAGAAGTCAAAAGTTTAATTTATTATCCGAAATATGATACACGACACTCTGGCAATATATCAGTTGAATGGACAATGCCTTATGATTTCACAATGAATTTCGTCTGGGTTTTTGCTTCTGGTTTGCCCTTTACTCAACTCGTTGGTTATTATGATAAGTATTACATAAATAATCTTTTTGAACCGTATCTAAATGCAGGCTTCTTTAAGCCGTTTCTTCTGTTGGGTGATAAAAATCTGGGGAGGCTTCCTTACTATCATCGTCTGGATTTCAGTATTACAAAAAAAATCCGCTACGCTTTTGTAAAGGCTTCCATTGATTTTAGCATTCTCAATGTTTATGACAGAAAAAATATCTTTTATTTCAAACGTGATACTGGTGATAGGGTCAACATGCTTCCATTTTTGCCAACGGCTACGCTAAAGGTGGAATTATGAAAAGAATTATCAGTCTCGTTATTATTCTGACTACTGGTCTTATTCTCACATCATGTAATGAAGACTTTAGCCCTTTTACTGAAAAAAAGAATTTCTCCATCTTGAACTGTATTTTACGAAGTGATACGGCTTACCAGACCCTGACCTTATCCTCAAGTTATCAGCCTGATGGATATGACCCTTATACTGTAGCAAATGACCCGGTTATCCGGGGAGCAGATGTACGTGTTTGGGTTAACGATTCAGTATTTGTTTTTAGAGATTCAACAGCCAAAAGAACCGATACCTCCAGATACAAAGATGATATATATTTTTATTATCATAAAAATATGTATCTGTATCCTAATGCCAATATTGAAGTCGAAGTTATCTTACCAGGAGGGAAAAAACTCAGTGCTAAATCAAAAACTCCACAAAGACTTTCATTTTCAAGCCTGAGTTCAACAGTTATTTCAGAGTCAATAGATGACTTTGCGAAAATTATCTGGAATACTTATTCCTCTGATAAGTATTTTCTACCAAGAATGACATTTTCTTATTATAAATTGATTAATGGAGTTCAAACAAAGTTCACAAAAATCATTCCTATGAGGTATCTCACTATCGACGGAAATATTACACCAGTCTTTGCTCAACCTGGTTATTCAAATCAATTCTTTGTTCACAAATCCGCTATTGAAAAAGCTTTGGAGGAAATCTCAGACAATGATGCTGACAAAAGCAGTTACTCCATCTGTGAATTTGTACATGTGGATGTACTGAGTTTTGACAATAATCTTACACGGTATTACTCCTCAATTCAGATTAAAGACAACTTAACAATTAGTGTTGACGAGAATGATTATACGAATATAAATGGCGGCATGGGTATCTTTGCATCATATTATAAGGATACATACAGACTTAAATTCTTTTCTAACTATATCACTTCGATGGGATATAACTTTACTTTTGGCCAATAATCTAATCTATGCTTTTGAGAATGAAAAATTTCCATCATAAAATATTAATTTTCCTGACAAGTTTCGTAATTCTTGCAACTTTTAATTCTTGTGTCATGGATGTTTCCGTAACTCCTGAAGAGGAACAACCGACTTTAACTAAATTGATTATATCTTCAAATCCTTCTAATGCAGAAATTTTTGTTAACGGTAAGAATACAGGAAAAATGACTCCGGATACTCTCCATTATATTACTGATCCCGAACTGAATATAAAATTGAAATTACCATTTTATCGAGATTCCCTCTTTACGGTTAATATGGCAGAAAATGAAACTAAATCAATTTATATTGATTTCTTAAATAATCCTACAATGCTTGGAACAATATTCTTTACTAGCGATCCGCTTAATTCTCAAATATTCTTAAATGATTCCTCATTGGGTAAAGTAACACCCTTTAACCTGAAAAACGTTTTGCCTGGCATTTATTCTGTCCGCTATAAGTTTAATAATTATAGGGATGCCGTTTTTCTGGTTTATGTTGAGAGCAATGTAACTGCAACTGCTTCATATAAATTGAGGGATACTTCAACCTGGGTTGATTACCAGATAACTAATTCTGGGATTACTACTAATTTTCTTTCATGCGTTTCAGTGGATAATGGGAATATTAAATGGATAGGGACTTTGGATAAGGGAATCATGAGCTATGATGAGAAAACTTTTACTACTTATAATAAGACAAATTCCCCCCTACCTGATAATAATATTATGGCTGTAACAGTTGATAACTCAAACAGAAAATGGATCGGCACTTCGGGTGGCTTGGCAGTTCTCGATAATGGTAATTGGCAAATTTTTACACCTTCAAATTCAGGTCTGCCTAATAGTAAGGTTAATTCAATTACTATTGATCAAAACAATGTGAAATGGCTCGGTACTCCATCCGGAATAGTAAAATTTGACGAACATACCTGGACACTTTATGATACTGTCCTGGCCGGTCCGACTATTCTAAATGCAAACGATATATTAATCGATAATAATAATCTTTTTTGGGTTGCAACGGATATAAGTGGTATAGCTAATTTTCGTGAATCATATTTTACTAAAATGATTTATGATTCCACTTCTTGCATCCCCAACAACAGGACAAATCATGCAGATTTATTCAATAATGAAGTATGGATAACTCACTCACTGGAACAGGGGAAGCAATCAGGAATTTCAATTTTCACATCTGCATCTTGCACAAAAATGTCGGTAGGAACTTCGGCCAATGTTCTCAATAATGTTTTTATTGAAAATATTAATAAATGGATCTCAAGCAATGAGGGACTTTTTCGAATTATTAATCAGAGTATTTTTAGTTTATATACAAGATCAAATTCATTTTTGTCTAATAATAATGTTAACGACATTACTATCGATAAAAACGGCCATTATTGGATTACCACAAATGGCGGTGGTCTTAACAAATTAAAACTTTAAGGAATAACCTTAAAAATTGAATCGAGTACTGTACCATCCACCCATTTTACTACAGCTACAACTTTGTTTTTATCAACTTTTGGTTTTTGGGGACATCCTCCGCAAATATCATAGACTTCATCCCGAAGTTGCTTAATCGGTTTAATTGGGAGCATGCTCCCTTTTAATGACTTGATTAAATCTTTTCTGAGCGGATTTATCGCTATTCCTCTCTCTGTAATTATGACATCAATTAGTTCTCCTGGGCCGCATAATGTTGTAACTTCATCAACTATTACAGGAATTCTGTCTCTAAAAGTTGGAATAGCTATAATTGTGCATTTTGAATAAAGGCAATTTTGCCATCCGCCTATTCCGTGTAAAAGGTAGCCATCTGAATGACTTACAACATTTGCATTAAAATTTATATCAACCTCCGTTGCACCTAAAACTGCTACATCCACTATCGACGCAAAGTTTCCTTTCCCGTGAAAATTATAACTTGTGAAAGGGCTTGTATTAACATGATTTGTGTTTTCTCTCATGCTCCTGACCCCTTCAAGATCAAAAGTCTGCCCGTCTAATATATAATCTGTCAACCCTTCCTCAAGAAGTTGGACAAGATATTTCGTGCTCCCGCCTCGCACAAATCTCGCCTTTACTCCCTTTGCCCTCATTCTTTCCTTAAGATATAAAACAAAAGCTAGATTAGTTCCCCCGCTTCCGGCCTGAAATGAAAAACCATCTTTCATTATCCCTGCCTCTTCAATAAATTGAGCTACATATTCGGCTATCAAAAGTCTATCGGGAGACTTTGTAACCTCAGTTGTTCCAGAGACTATTTTGGAAGAATCACCAAGGCTGTCTACCTTAACTACAAAATCTACATTATTCCCCTGAATCTGCCACGGAATACAAGGAAATGGGACAAGGTTATCTGTTACTATAACAACTCTGTCAGCATATTCTGAATCAGCCAGAGCAAATCCAATTAAACCGCAAGCACTTTTACCTGTCACTCCATTTGAATTCCCGAAAGAATCCGCTGTCGGAGATGCAATTACAGCTATATCAATGTGTACCTCTCCATCTTGAACCGCCTGATACCTTCCCCCATGCGATCGCAGCACACCCATACCACGCATTTTCCCCTCTGTTGTATACTTCCCAAGAGGGCCATTCATACTCCCCTCTATATGATGGATAGTACCGTCTTCTAAATATTTAATAAGGTGCTGGTGACAGGGAAATGAAGCACTCGGAAACCAGCGGATATCTTTAACACCCAGTTCTTTAACTGCATCAAAGAGAGCGTTTGTCAAAATATCTCCGTTTCTGAGATGATGATGAGTTGACAGAGTCATCCCGTCTTTTAGCCCGGCTTTCTTTAATGCTTCTTTAAGAGAACTAACAATTTTATTTCCGTCAAAAGGATAATCAGCACAACTTCTTATTTGTGATTTTGCTTTTTCTCCGTTTGGTCTGTATTGATTGACTCCCTGAAAAGGAATTTGTATTTCACCGTTAACTCTTTCAGGAACAAGCCTGCCTGCTGCGTTTTTTATAATTTTCATATCGTATTTATTAATTTGAATCCCAGTTTACAGAAATTAATTTTTTCTCAATAGCTGACTTAATTGTATTCTGTGCACGTTTAACAACGGGAGCATCTATCATTTTACTTCCGATTGCAATAACTCCAAGTCCTTTCTTTTTTGCATCATTAAAAGCTAAAACAATTTTCTTCGCTTTTTCAATCTCTCCTTCTGTCGGTGCAAATGCTTCGTGTATTACTGCAATTTGCCTTGGATGTATGCATCCTTTCCCTTCAAAGCCAAGTGATTTAGCATCAATAACAGATTGTTTCAGCCCTTCAGTATCATTTACATCGGAAAAGACAGTATCAATTGCTTGAATACCTGCAGCTTTTGCTGCATTTACCAGTGTAGCTCGTGCAAAGAAACTCTCTTTCCCCTCAGCTGTCCTTTGGGTTCCGATATCTGCCGTATAATCTTCAAGTCCTATGGCAAGGGCGCAGTTTCTCTTCGATGCAACCGCAATCTCATGTGCATTCACAATGCCAAGCGCACTCTCTAAAATGGGCATAAAATAAATTTCCTTTTTATTATTGTGCAGTTTCTTAAGCCTATCAACTTCCTCTTCAAGAGCCCTTATAGATTCGGCTGTCTCACTCTTTGGGATTAAGATAACATTCACATTATGTGGAACTATATACTTCAGGTCATCCAATCCTGCCGGTAGTTGATTTATTCTCACCATTCTCTCGGCACCGTAAAAATCAACTGACCTCAGAGCATTTCTCACCATCATCTGTGCGGCATCTTTTTCAGTCGGGGCAACGCTGTCTTCAAGATCAAGTATTATCCCGTCCGGAGAATGCAAACCTGCATTAACAAAAAACTTTGGCTCATTTCCGGGCAGGTATAATCTGCTTCTTCTCGGCTTATCGACTGTTGTTGTGTAGAGATTCTTTTTATTAAACGGTAATAAAAACTCCTTTCCACCGTCAATCCCCAGTCTCCGTATTGCTGTCTCTATTCTGGCTGCTAATACGAATGGAAGAGCTCCGTAATCTTCAATAGTGATAATAGCATTTTTAATATCATAAAACTTTATGATATCTGCGACCAGATCACGTATGGACTTCCCGTACATTACATTAACTTTGCTTTTTATTTTGAACTCAAGTCCGACAGCAGACTTTAGCTCTATCTGGCAATAACAATCAGAGCGGATTTTATCTCCCTTTTGTCCGGCAGAAGCTCTCTTTATCTCATTATTCATATTATACTCTGTTAAATGGTCAGTTTATTCATGAACTCTCGAACACTTAATTTTTCGCAATTGAAAATTGTTTCCTTAATCTCTTTCAATCTTTCAGAGCTTAGTTTACCTGCTGTAAGTCCTTCAAATTTGTTGTCCAGATCTTCCATGGTCATTGGTTCACGAGGATCTCCCTTAGGATATTCAAGATATTCTGAGAACTTCCTGCCGTCAGTCGTTTCAATTACAACCTTTGATGGTTGCTTAGCCGGGAACATTTTCTCAAATTCTTCGGAAGCTTCCCCCTTGATCTTGTCAATAACTTCCCAGATTCTCGGATCCTTTAATTTTTCCTCTGAAAATGATTGTGTTGTAATTTTATGATCCACCAGCGCGGCAGCTATGCAATAAGGTAGTGAATGATCTGCAGTCTCACGTGATTCCGGTCTGTATTTATGAGGATCAAATAAAATATCGCATGCTCTTGCAATAGTGGTTATAGTAACAGTTTTTATTTGATCGTATGAAATATTATTATTAATTACTACTTTTAATGTGGCTGAAATATGAGTGTGCGTAAGTGCCTCGGTTGGGAAAGCCTTCATGCCGCATTCAAGAATCTTGAAATTCTTTCCAAGATCACCGATTAATTTATCAATATCCCATTTCCATTCATCCATTTTCTCCCTTCCCTGCATCATCACCGGTTTAACTTCCTGGTTTTTCACGTCCCAGCCTCCGAAGCAATCCATAAAACCTTCTTTTCCTTCAAATACCGCCTCTGTTCCGCTAAATCCTTTTTCTGCCATTAGCGCAGCAACCACACCCGATTGTGTTGCCATAGGATCAACAGTGTTTTTCATCATCGTCAACTTTCCTGCAGTCGGACAACCAATTGTGTGATTATGTGATCCTGAAATACCAATTGCATTCACAATCTGATCTACTGTCAAACCCATAACCTTGCCTGCAACAATCGGAGAGACAAACTGCGTAAGAGTTGCATGATGCCATTTTCTCTCTCTGATACCGGGTACTGCGTATTCGCATAATCTCTGCTCAAACTCGTATGCCAGTACTATTGCTGTTATTATCTCTTCCATCGACGCATTTACTTTTTCTCCTATCGATAATGCTGCCGGAATAATATCTGATGGATGTGATGGATCTTCTTTCCAGTATATATCATTAAAATCCAGTGCCCTGATCATGAGTGAATTAACCAGGGAAGTACTTATTGCAGGTAGCTTATCGCCGAACCCTATTAAAGTCGATTCCGGATTACCACTTGCATCTTTATAGATATCTCGAAGTATATTTACATCCTTTGTCCCCATTGCTCCGTATGCGCAACCGATTGAATCATAAAGATATCTTTTTACTTCATAAACAACATTTTCCGGTAGGTCTTCATATTTTAAGTTCACTGAAAATTCAGATATAATTCTTGAAATAGATTTGTCCATCCTAAACCTCATATTTTCAATTTATTAATACAATTATTTTTTTATTCTTTCTTTCACCCAGTTTTCCAGCCCGTCCACAAGGATAAGTTCCTGTGCGGCTTCTCCGACTGGATCAATAGCATAAGTCTTGTAGTTAAAAACAATTTGAGAATTCATGAAATCAATTTCCGCATTCTCGTTTGTTTTAACAGTTAGTTTTTCCGTTCCGTACTTAGCCTTTAAATCATTTATCAACGCAGGGCATTCAATTAACAAGTATCCGTTATTTAGAGCATTCCTCTTATACGTTTCATTAAACGAACCTGCAATAACCAGTTGAATCCCTTTGTACTTCAAAGCGGTGGCAGCTTGTTCCCGCGAACTTCCAGTCCCGAAATTAAACCCTCCTGCTAATATATCACCACTTTTCGCGAAGTTTCTAAACTCAGTATCGTAATTCTCCATCACAACTTCTGCTTGTTGCTCCTTTGTAAAGTCATCATTGTACGTATACTTGCCCGGATAAATTCCGTCAGTATTCAGATTATCCTGATGGCAGAATATTAACTCGGCTTTAATCATCGGATTAAAACCCTCAAGAATTTTTACACTCACTTTCTTACCGGCAGGCTTATTGTTGATCTTGATCATTCCTTTTATTTCAGTAAGATTCTCCGCACCCTGAAAATCAATATAACCAGAAATCGCAGATGCAGCTACAACTGCTGGCGAAGCCAAATATGCTTTCGCACTCGGTGAACCCATTCTTCCCTTAAAATTCCTGTTAGTTGCAGAAATTCCAACCTCTCCGTCTTCGAGCAATCCGGTACCTAACCCTATACACGGGCCGCAACCTGGAGGAAGTGGTTTTGCCCCGGCTTCAAGTAAGATATTCCAGTCCCCTCTTTTTATACTCTCTCTCTCAACTTCGTTTGATGCTGCTGCAATATAAAACTCGACTCCCTCAGCAACCTTCTTCCCATTGATTACAGTTGCTGCTTCAGCCAGGTCACTCACACGGCTATTGACACATGACACAAGATAAGCCTTGCTAATTTTAATCTTTTGCTTCTTGATCTCACTAATCGGGTTCATTACTTTAACACTGTTTGGTCCCGAAACCACCGGTTCAACGGATGAAAGATCAAACACTATTTCCTTCGCATAGTAAGCATTCTTGTCGGCAGTTAAAAGATTTTTGGCAAGTTCCTCAATACGCTTCTTATTAATTCTTGGATGCTCTCCTCCGCAGTCTGCATCCGAAGTCACACCTTCCAATCCTCTTTGTCTCACGATAGCTTCACGGTTATTTAACCATTCCATTGTGGCATTATCTATTGGAAAAACACCTGCAAGAGCACCCCATTCAGTCGTCATATTAGCTATGGCTAAACGCTCATCTATTGAAAGCAATTCTACTCCCTCTCCGCAAAACTCAATCGCGTGATTAAGCACTTCATCTTTGTTGAAAAATCCGCATAATGCAATTATAACATCCTTACCCGTAGTTTCCTTCTTTAATTTTCCATTAAATTCAACTCTCGCGATCGGAGGTACTTGCCACCATGTTCTTCCCGTAGCCCAGATTGATGCAGCATCTGTCCTCACAATCGGAGTGCCGAGGCATCCCAAACCGCCGTACATATTTGAATGACTGTCAGAAGCCACAACCATTGTCCCGGGGAAAGCATATCCCTCCTCGCACATTATCTGATGCCCAATCCCTCTGCCTGCTGGATAAAAGTCCGCACCCATACTCTTAGAGAATTCCTCAATCTTCTTATACTTCTCTATATTTTTCTCGGTTTTATCCTGCACATTGTGATCAAGCGTGTGAACAACCTGACGGGGATTAAACAACTTCGTTGCTCCTATCGACTTGAATTTCGGTATCACTGCCCCGGTATTGTCATGTGTCATTATATATGCGGGTTGTATCGAGAGATAATCACCCGAATGAACAACATGCCCCTCACTTAAGTCGAATGCATACTTCTGCGCAATTTTCTCAATTAATGTTTGAGACATTTCATACTCCTCATTTTTTCCAATATCTGTTTCGGCTACGCCTTAAATGGTTCAAAACTCACAAAATCAGCATGATGCACAACTATTGATTCAACAGTCCTTGCACCAAGGTCACCTTCTTTAGAGTGCGTAGCTATAATATGCTGAACTTCCGGAGGTAGTCCGAATCTGTCAGCAATAGCTAAACCGCTGAAAGGATGCCTGATTAGTTTTCCTGCATTACTCGTTTTCAATTTTCCGTCAACAATTTCATATTCCTGCAACTTGCCGACATCAATTAATATTGCACCGGATATCAAAAGATCCATATCAATTTTGATTTCATCCTTAAAGTTCTTAATCATTCTTTCAGCCATCTCAACTGCAAGCTGAACGCACGTTCTCTTGTGATTCATAAATGACACTTTACAATCCTTAAGAAGAAGCGAAAACGGGATTACATCAAGATCCTCAATGTTCAACACACTGTTTTCTATTGCATAGATCCAACACTGCAGGGTCTTCTCTCTCAGCTCTTCATTCTTGATCAGGTTTATTTCCGGCCATATTGCTACTACTTTTTCTCTCACGTCTTCTCCTATAAATTTCTTATGATTTCATCTGTCATTTCCTGAGTAGTACATGCACCGTGTTGAAAAACATCAGCTCCGCCTCTCAGCTTCATCATGTCGTATGTCTTTGCTTTTCCATCTTCAATAACTTTGGCAATAGCTGTTCTTATTTTGTCTGCTTTTGGCTTTTCATCTAAATGGTCAAGCATCATGCAAGCACTTAATATCATTGCAATTGGATTAACAATTGATGGATTTAATTCCTGGTACTTTGGAGCGGAACCGTGCGTAGGCTCAAATACTGATACCTCTTCACCGAGATTTGCACTGCATGCAAATCCTAATCCTCCCACCAGGCCCGCAAATCCGTCACTGATAATATCCCCGAACATATTCTCCGCTACAATTACGCCGTAAGTCTCAGGATTCTTCGTCAGCCACATCATTTGCGCATCAATATTTGTATCCCACAAAGCTATCCCGGGATAACTCTTTGCAATTATTTTCGCTTCCTTAAACATCATTCCCGATGTTTCTCTTAGCACATTAGGTTTTTCACATACGGTGACGTTCGTGTAACCGAATTTCTTTGCATATTCAAATGCAGCTCGTATGATCCTGCGGCAGCCATTCCTTGATACTATCCTTGAAGATATTGCCAGATCCTCACTCGGCACATCCTTAAATGCTTGCATCTTAACATGTGTTTCGAATGCATCTCTCACATTCTTCGGTGGGTTGGTCCATTCAACTCCTGAATAAAGACCCTCAGTATTCTGTCGGAAAATAGCAGTATTAACAATAGGTTCTTCAAAACCGCCCTCATTTGTTCTTCTTATGAAATTTAAAGGATTACCCTTAAATGATTGACACGGTCTGATACAAATATCAAGATCAAATAGTTGTCTCAAACCTACTATAGGCGAAAAATACACATATCCTTTTCCCTGCAGCGATGGATCCAGTTCTTTATCCGCTGCATCTTTCGGTTTGGAAGTTATCGCTCCGAATAATCCTATTTTATGTTCTTTTAATAAATCTATTGTCCTTTGTGGTAATGCATTTCCTTCGGAACACCAGAAATCCCACCCTATATCTGCATGGACATATTCTGCTTCATAACCAACTGCATTAAGTACTTTTATTGCTTCAGGAAGTACTGTTTTCCCTATTCCGTCTCCTGGCATTGATACTATTGTACGCTTCATTTTTTCCTCTATTAATTAAAAAATCAAATACTAAATTATGGAATGTTTATTATCAAAACAAATAGAAATCACCAACTTTTTACAAAATAATTCTAATTTCTTCACTGCTGTCCAAAATAATTTTTATTCTCCCGGAAAGTGATCAAAATAGTCGATTTTAAACCATTTTTATGCAAATCACGAATTAATCCCACTATTCTTCTCATTATCCAATAGCTTTAGAGCCTGTTGCACAATTGTTGTTATCTCATTAACCATGGGATTTATCCCATGGAAGATGCGATTAAGAAACATTTTATTAACCGTTTTAATTGAATCCGTTAGTCCGTCAATCCGTTAGCTAACAGAGAGACAGTCTGCTGACTGACGGTTTACATCGTTGTGCAACGCGCTCTTCAGCTATTGGACCAGGATAATGCAAGATGGCACAAGTAGAAGCCGGATAATTTACACTACTGTCCAAATTAAACTATAAAGTTACTTGCTTTGACAGATGGGATAAACTCAAAAAAATATCCTTGTATGATCTTGTTTTTACCTGTGATATTGCTTATATTGCAATGTTAATTTTCAAGATTTAACATTCTTTTATCTCTTGGTTTTGCAATATAAAATTCGGATTCATCTTCATCAGGCGTTCATCCTTCCGGCACTTTTCATTTTCCCAAAACCCATTGTAAACCCATTGAAGACCCATTAAAAACCAATCCTCCCATCGTCACGAAATATATACGCATTGTGGATAAATACCCTCTCAGATTTCCAACCTTCCTGTTTTCTGCCAGCTTGCCCCGACTGGTCGGTGGTCCTGCTTGTGCGGGATCTTCTGACTTCCCCTCAAATACCTAAAAACCAATAATTCCCCGTAAACCTCAAAACCCCTCTTCCCTCTCCTTCTCTGTCTACGAACAGGACTCTGATAGGATATTCTCTCGTCCTACACACTTTTCCAAGTCAATTCTTAAACAATCCCCCTTAAAATTTGCAATATCCTCTCTTTAACCATAAAATATTTAGCAGAACCCTAATAATAAGGGAATTTAACTCTAAATTCATGATATTCTTATCTTTAAGAGCAATTTTGACAAAAAGTGGGATTGTTTAGATACTCTTACATAAAAAGAATAATGAGGCAGGCATATATGCTATTGTTAATCAAGTTTTGCTATATTTTTTAATCTTTCTCGCTTTATCTTACCAAGACTTGTTTTCGGCAATTCAGACACTATGAAGTACTTCTTTGGTATTTTATAGGATGCTAATAATTCCCCCAGAAATTTTTTCAACTCACTGATTGAAATCACCTGAGTAGTGACCATAGCTGCACAAACTTCTTCTCCCCATTCAGAACTCTCTATTCCAAAAACAGCAGATTCTGTAACCCCTTGAAATTGATTCAGCACTTTCTCGATCTCACATGGTAATATTTTCTCACCCCCTGAAATAATTACATCGTCCTCCCTCCCCAGTACAAAAAGAAATCCTTCCTGATCAAGATATCCTATATCCCCCGTAACATAATATCCTTTAAAAAAACTCTTCTCGGTTTCACTCTGATTATTTAAGTACCCCTTAAAAATCGACTTTGACTTCACCGCAATCTCCCCGGCCTCTCCGTTGCTGATCACTTCTCTGTTTTTATTTAGTATCTCAATTTCTACATTTTCAAAAGGTTTCCCTGCCGACTTTTCCCTGCCTCTAAAATCATCCCCAGTTAACCCGGTAATCATTGACGCTGTCTCTGTAGAGCCGTAAACCTTTATTACTTTTAATCCCTTTATAATTGCTTGGCTCATTAACTCTGGTTCAATCGGGCCTCCCCCCAACAAAACTACTGCACCCTTACTTACTCCCGGAAAATCGTTATCCCCCATTCTCTTCAATTGCGTCTGGACTAAAGATAATTTCGTTGGCATAACATTCTCATAAATTTCACTGCCGTTGTCAACAACATTCTTTGAAGATGTTATAATCACACTTGCCCTACTGAACAATGCTCTCAGAATTATGGACAAACCCCCTGAATGAAAAATTGGAAGCGATAATAACCACTTATCCTTCGGACTATAATCAAGCAGCTTTTTTGAATTATTAAAACTCTGATAATAATTGTCGAAACTCAGTTCTACAAGTTTAACCTTTCCTCTTGTGCCGGAGGTGGAAAGAATCACTGCCAGTTCATCTGGCCCCCTCTCCTCCACTTTTTCCCCCTCAAATCCCTCTCTCATCTTCATACTACTCTGAATTAACAACCGGATATCGTCCTGATTTAATACTTTAATACTTCCGGTAACTCCAATTATCTCAGCTATCTCGTATTCAGTCATTTTAGAATTTAATAATATTGGAATGTAACCGCTCCCCCATATCGCAAATAAAATCGCAATAGTCTCAAAATTATTCTCTGCAAGTACCCCCATATATTCCCCTCTCAAATTGTAATTCTTCCCCATGGACTTTACAATTCTTTTAATAATTTCATAAAACTCGGAATATCCAACTCTTACAAATCTGTCATCCTCCCTACTCATAAAATCAAACAATTCAGGACCGACAACATCTGCTTCTATATAAAAAGCCACAGCTTCCGAATTATCCTTAGCAATATTTTTTAATAAATTATAATACATAAATTTTTGGAGTGCTTCTTACACTATGTGCATCATAGTAAAAAACCCAATGCAAACAGCAGCCCGTATAATGCAGAAAACTTTGCTGTTAATTCAAGTGTTTTATTTAGCTGAGGGCCTGTAAAACTAAACATCATTACAATCAGTTTATACGCTATGGGGAATGTTATATATGGTAAGAATATCCATTCGGAAAAATCATAATTTAAGTAAATAATTAGAGGAACAAGAAATGACGCACTGATCAGAATCACATATTCATATCTGGAAAAAGTTTCTCCTAACTTTACAGCCAGAGTAATTTTCCCTGCAATTTTATCCTGTTCCATATCTCTGTAATTATTAACCACAATAATATTAGTGACTAAGGCACCCACAGGCAATGAGGCAAGAAGAGCAATCGATGTAATTTCACCCGTCTGTAAGAAATATGTCCCTACGGTACCAATAACCCCAAAGAATATGAACGAGGCGGCATCCCCTAAACCGTTATATGCCAGAGGAAACGGTCCTGCCGTATAAGCTATCGCAGCAATAATAGAAATTACTCCTATAATAAAAATCAGTACCCCCCCATGATAAACCAAAAACAAACCCAACAAAAACGCAGAACTGAAAACAATTATCAGTGCCAGTTTCATCTGGGTTGGCGTTACTAAGTTAGCGTTAAGCACCCTCAAAGGGCCTATACGCTTTTTAGTATCAGCACCTCTCAGATAATCAAATAAATCATTTGCAAAATTTGTCCCGATCTGCAATAAAGTCGTGCATATAAAAGTAAGCAATGCAACTAATAAATTCAGCTTCCCTTCAGCGTAAGCCAAAGAAGAGCCTACTATGATTGGAACAAAGGCCGCAAATAAAGTCTTTGGTCTGCTCGCTAACAACCAGATTTCGAATTTAGTGTATCTCTTCTCCAAAAAAATCTCTACGGAAGTTTAGGGAATTTCTTAAAATCAGGCTTTCGCTTCTCAAGATATGCTTTTTTCCCCTCCTGAGCTTCCTCGCTCATGTAGTAAAGTAATGTCGCATTCCCTGCAAGTTCCTGAATTCCTTGCTGACCATCCAACTCTGCATTAAATGCAGATTTTAATAATCTCAGTGATAACGGCGACTTCTCAAGTATTTCCTTGCACCATTTCACACCTTCATTTTCAAGTTCTTCAATTGGAACCACTATATTTACCAACCCCATATCAAATGCTTCCTGAGCATTATACTGACGGCAAAGATACCATATCTCTCTTGCTTTCTTTTGACCGACTAACCTGGCTAAATAACTTGCTCCAAAACCGCCGTCAAAACTTCCTACTTTTGGGCCCGTCTGGCCAAATATTGCATTATCTGCTGCAATAGTAAGATCACAAACCACATGCAAAACATGTCCCCCCCCAATAGCGTATCCAGCAACTAATGCTATAACCGGTTTAGGAATACTTCTGATTAATTTCTGCAAATCCAACACATTTAATCTGGGAACCCCGTCACCGCCTATATATCCCTGGTCTCCTCTGATGCGTTGGTCACCTCCAGAGCAAAACGCATACTTTCCGTCTTCGGCTGGCCCTTTACCTGTTAATATTACGACTCCAATGCTTTGGTCTTCCCTGGCATCAATAAATGCATCAAGCATCTCAGCCACTGTTTCCGGTCTAAATGCATTACGTACTTCCGGACGGTTTATTGTTACTCTCGCTATCCCGTCCATCTTTTCATAAATAATATCCTTATATTCTTTTGCTTTTATCCAGTTGTAACTCATTGTTTTTCCTCATGATCATTAATAAAACCATTTATTAATCTAATAAATTCCTCCCTTTTTTCAAGATGGACATTATGTCCGGCTTCCGCAACAATCTCAAACCGTGAATTTTTTATTTCACTTTGAACCTTTTTATTTAACTCACAATATTTTTTATCCAGCTCCCCGGCAATCAAAAGAGTTTTGCAGCGAATTTTTCCTAATTCGCCCCACAGAGGTCTCATTCTTCCCAAACTGAATCCCCTGAGCATATTTGAAAGCCCTGTATTGTTATTTTTCAATTTTCTGTTCCTGATTTCATTTCTTTCAGATTCTAATAAATTATTCTCTGATCTAAAAATATCTTTACTCATCCAGAAATCAACAAAATTATCAATTTCATTTTTTGCAATATAATCTGCCAGTTCTTCATCCTCCTTTACTCTCCCTGTTCGGTCATCCTCACTGGTTAAACCCGGTTGCCCACTCTCGACAATTAACTTATACAGGTTTTCCGGAAATATCGCAGCATATGATAGAGCAAGCCTTCCACCAAGGGAGTATCCAACAAGAATTAGTTTCTTCAACTCAAGATTCTCCCGAATATCTTCTATCATTCTAACCAGGTTGTCCTGAGTGTAATATTTCAAATCAGACGTTGAATCACTCATTCCGTGACCTGGTAAATCTACTAATAATAATCTCATCCCGGGAAAAGAATCCTTAATATTATACCAATCCTCTCCTGAACCTGTAAAACCATGAATAAAAAGAAGTGCTATATCAGATTCTCTTTTGCCTGCATCTTCTATATTGATGCTAATTCCTTCAAACTGATATTGCATATTATCTTAAAATTTAGTAGTTGGCAAGTATTTCACAAACCTTGTTCTGATAATCAACTGCACGGCTGGATTTAGCTACGTGATTTTGAATCATTATGGAAAAAGCATATTTATCACCGCTCTGACCGGTCACATAACCGCTGAGACAACTCACTCCGCTCAGGGTACCCGTCTTAGCTCTTAAATTATTTTCTGCTAAAGTTCCCCGCATTCTGCTTTTCAGAGATCCATCAACCCCTGCATTCGGAAATGAATTTTCAAGAATTATTTGAAGCTCAGGTTGCGAATAATAAAAATACTTTAAAATACCCAACAATAATTCAGCCGATACAAGCGTATAATGTGACACTCCCGATCCATCCTCCATACGGTAATTCTTTGGAATAAACCCGCATTTCACTATCAGACTGTCTACCATTCTTAAACCATTTCCTGCAGTGGCAGGTTCCTTAAAATATTTATATCCTAAAGCAAGCAGAGTCATTTCAGCACTTAAGTTATCACTTGTTTTATTAAGATTGACTAAAACTTCCCCAAATTCCCGATCCAGGTTGAATATGCTTACAACATTATCAGTAAGAGAAAGTGTATCCAGTTTACCCCTAAAAGCTATCCCTTCCGATGTGAGCTTTTCCTTAAGCAAAGTAAGAAAATAAAAAGTCGGATTAAAAATATTGAGGGTCGTTGTTATTTTTCGCTTCTTCCCTCGTTGATACTCCCCTTTAATCAGAATCTCGTTAGTGCGATTAAGAAAATCCCTGGTGATAGTTATATTTCGTTTAGCTTCATTTGAGATCTTTAAGTAATTAGATATCTTGATATAATTAGTTTTTGGCTCTGATATAATTTGAACTTCGCCGCTTTCATCAATCTCAATAATTATCGTTATACAGTTATCGTTTATGTTCAAGGCAGACAAATATGGGGCATCCGTTGATGGATCATCATCCCACATCCAACCACTTCCCCAAAATAGCGAATCCTTAAAAGATACATCCGCATACAAATTACCATTTATTTCTTTTATACCGGAGTTTTTTATCACTTCTGCAAAACCATTTAAGTCTTCCGAAGTAAAGTCGGGATCACAAGCCCCTTTAATAAATAGATTTCCGTTTAATTCTGAATTCTCAATTTTACCTTCATAATACAACCCGGTCGAAAATTTATAATCACTTCCAAGGTAAAGAAGGGCAGTGGCAGTTGTAATTACTTTCATATTCGATGCCGGACGCATTAAAAGAGAATTGTTTTTGCGGAAAACTGATTCTCCCTTTGTGAGATTAAAAATATCGACTGCTATGATAGTTGTATCAAAAAATGGCTCAGATAATAATTTATCAAGAGATTCATTTACTGTAATTTGGGGAAAGATAAAAGCAGGAGTTAACAAGACAAATAAAAACAATTTCAATTTCATGCACTATTCCTTTCATTTCTAAGAATATGTATAAATATCACGTTCTAAAAATATTGCCGTTCACGGAAGTGAACTTTAATTTCTTCTTCAGCAAATTTACGCGCTTTTTCCAAATCTATTTCATCAAAAGTCACAGCTGAGAGAACAACTTTGATTCCGGCATCTCTTGACTTTTTGGTAAAGTCAACCATTTCATAAAAATACTTTTCATCTAATCTCATAATTCGTGCATATTCGGAAGGATCTGTTGTATTAAGACTTATCGAAACCGTATCTATAAAACCCTTTAGTTCTTGTGTTATATCTTTATGGTTGATTAAATTACCGTGTCCGTTTGTGTTCATTCTTGTTGTACCACCATTATCCTTCACATATTTAGCAACTAATTTAATCACTTCCCAGCGTATTGTTGGTTCTCCATAACCGCAAAATACTATTTCAGAGTATTGTTTGGGATCGCCAATTTCTTTAATATATACTAATTCCCAGGGCTCCTCGGATTTATCCATCTTAAGATTATATCCGCTTATAATAGCTTGGCCTTTCCTGTCACAGAAGACACAATCAGCATTACAACGGTTAGTCACATTGACATAAAGTGCATTCCCAATTTTATATGTGTAACTCACATCAGGGTTTTTACCGATACCGAATAGTCTGAAGACATTTGCTGAGGTTATACGTCCAACATCCTCGACAGTAAGGTTATGTATTTGAGCCACTTGTTCCGCAACAAGTTTAACAAAGGAAGGTTCATTCCTTTGTCCTCTGTACGGTCTCGGAGTCATGAAGGGGGAATCGGTCTCTAAAAGTGTATTCTCTATCGATATACTTCTAACGACATCACGTAAGTTATCTGCTTTTGAAAAAGTTATATTGCCGGTAAATGAAATAAGGTGATTTAAGCTGATCACTTCTTTAGCATAATTTTTTGTCCCGTTGAAACAATGGAATTGTGCTTTTAGGTTTTTATCCTTAAACTCTTTAACAATATTTAGAACATCTTCATCTGATTCCCTATTATGGATAATTGCAGGTAATCCCAATTTTACTGCTAATTCCAGTTGAGTTCTGAAGGCGGCAATCTGTTTATCTTTTGGCGAAAAATCATAATAATAATCTAATCCGATCTCACCGATTGCAATAACTTTAGGATGTTTTGCCAGAGTTTCAATTTTTCCAATAAATTCTTCTTTCCACTCTTTTGTATCATGAGGATGAATTCCGATTGCTGAATATATCTGAGGATATTTTTCCGATAGTTCAATTGCTTGTGCGGCAGATGCTAAATCTGTCGAAGGTACAAGTATATAATCAATTCCGCTTTCAATCGCTCGGTCAATTACATTTGGCAGATCGTCCTTAAAGTTCGGATAAAAAAGATGAGCATGAGTATCAACAAACATTTAATCCTCAATTCATAATTTCACAAAATTAAATAAAGCGATTTCTCCAAAATTAAATTTCACCTGTTTAGCTCCCTTTTTGGGCTTGGGTTGTTGTAACCCAAATATACTGTTTAACAAATCTATCTTCTGATTCAACGGTATATTATAAGGTAAAATCGATAAACTCTTTATATCGGGAGTGATATATGATAATAACCTCATGGATGATGAGTTATCGCTGAAATAATTAAACAGAAATGCAGCATTTATGGAATATTTATTTAATTCGCCCATTGAAATGTCATACTCCGGTTCATTACCGGTACTTATTTTAAGATGTGAATTATTTGGTTCCGCCAGACTCATGAATGAATCTGATAAAATGAACAGTGCTTCTATTTTTTTATTTAGTATCAGTTGTTTATTAACATTTGAGCATTTTAAAGAAGTCAACTTCACGGTGGTTTGTTTAACTGCTATGGAGTCAAAAATAAGAACATTCTCACGTGTATCTGTCTCGAATTTTGAGGAATTCTTAAAACCGCCGAAATAACCCGATAAATATTTTTCGGTGACCGGACGATCATTCCCATCGATCAGCGAATGAAAGGGGACATAATTCAACTCGGTAGATTGATCGTTCAATATATGAAAATAGATTTTCTTATATTTAGTCAGACTCTTTTCTAATCCCTTAAAAATGTTCTGGTATAAACCGCTCAAAATCTGTTTAGTACCTTCGGCATCATTCTTTTGAAGATTTTCCGTAAGCATTTTAATCTGCCCGGAAAGTACCGTTTGTATGAGGGGAGCCTTCTTAAGAATGATACTATTCTTATCTATAATGAATGTATTCAGTGAATCATCTACTAAAAGAAATGAGATCAATGCAGAGCCGGATTCAAGTTTTTTCTGCAAATAAGTAAGATCATATTTATCCAGCATATAAGTTCTATTCTGAATATCTCTAACTTGATTCTGAATTTGATTATTCTGTATAAGGTTATTCTTTATATTATTAATCTTATCACTATTCCTGTATTTCCCCTCTTTTGCTAATTCGTTTATTAATTCTATACTTAAATATTCAATCTCCCTGCAATTTGTCTTCAAAGAATCAAACAACTTTTTATTAAAAACTTCTTTTAATTCTAAGGAGTTAAGTCCGTTAAGAAAATCAGTTATCTGAATTTGAGAAAACTTAAAAGAAGAGGAAATTAATTCAGCATTATTCTTTCGAATAAGTAGAATTTTATAAATATCATTATAACTGAATATTTGAGGAGGAATAATCATATTCTCCGAATAACTGTTTTTAATCTGAGGAGAAGCATTTTTTAGATCAAAAAGAATTTCCGAAAGGTAAGAGTCAGCGTCATCAAACTTTCCCGATGAATAATCGCACATCATTAATCCCGACAGAATATTGATTTTCCCGGTCTTATCATTTATATCCCTGAACTTATCAAGCAAATCATTAAATATTTCTTTCGAGCTTTGAATATATTTCAGATTTTCTTCCAGCACCCCTCTATTATAAATAGATTTTGCTAATTTTAATCTCAGATATAGATACTCGAGTCCTTTTCCGGCATTACGGCTATTTTCAATTGCCTCGGAGTACTGTTTAATTGCTGAAGGGTAGTCAAATCTTAACGTCTGGATATCCCCTATGTTGGCAAGAATTGTGGATTCCATACCGGGATCGACATTATTTTGAGCTTGTAAAACTGCGGAATTCAGTAACGTTAATGCATCATCGTAATTTTCAGATTTGGCATAAATCATACCCATATAATTTAATATCTCTGCTGCTAATCCTTTCTGAGATATTTCTTCAGCCAGATCATATCCCTGCTTAAATGCATTCATTGCGTCTGTCATAGATCCATAACGGTAAAACGATTCACCAATTTTAAACGTTGCGCTTAGTTCACCGTCAAGATTTCCGATTATCTGATAATTGTCGTAAGCTTTGTTAAAATAATCAAAAGCTTTCCGAAACTCTTTATTCTCTAAGTATATACTCCCCATATTCATTTGTGCGATTGCCTCCCCCTCTTTATCTGCTGATAACTGCCCGGTAAGCAATGCAGCTTTGTAATAGCTTAGGGCTCGCTGAATATTACCGAGATTTGCAAAAATATTTCCAAGGTTATTCTCAACCATTCCTGCACCTTTACGATCAAACTTTTTCCGGAAAAGGGCTCTGGATATTTCGTAATTTTTTTCAGCAGAGTCATAATCGAAATTTTCCACAGCTATTAAACCAAGATATAAATAACAATCAGCCTGCCTGTCACTTAATTTTAGCTCCTTTTCTAATTCAATAACTTCCGAAAACAATTCTTCAGCATTTTTTAAGTAGCCGCGGGTATAATAATCCTGCGCTGTTACGTACAACTTATCTGCTTTCTCGCGAATATCATTTGGGGAATCTGAGCATCCGGCAAATAATAATAAAATAATTATTACTTTAATGTAATTTAAAATATAGAGGTATTCTCTCATCGATCTGTAAATCTTTAGTGATTATTTCTGCTTTAAGGGTATTAATATTTATTTTTTTAATAATACCGGAACCGTTTTCAGTTAATGCTGTATAATAAATATATTCATCATTCTCATCGAATGAAAATTGAGGATATGCTTGATCTGTGTATCCGGCATCTTCGGATATCAGAGAATATTTATTCAGGCATAAATCGTATAAAATAATTTCTGCAGATAACATGTCTGATTCAATGGTTTGCAGAGAGTCTTCCTTTATCCTCATGTAAGCAATCTTATCATAATTATTTGACCAGACCGGAACAATTGCATTTTCAGTTTGCAAAGTCAGGAGCGAATCATTTTCACCAGGCATATCGTCAAGGGATTTATATATTGCGAAATTACCGTTTGATAATATTTTGTTATAAATTATATCACCGCTTTTCGGATTCCAGATTGGATGGTAAATATCTTTACCGAATATGTAGAGACTATCATTCTCTATGTTAAACAAGACTGTACTTTCTTTTTCACTATCAAAAAAGGAAATTACGGAATCATTCTTCAGCCAGGTAACGCTAACATCAGTCCAGACATTCAGGGAAAGTTCTTTTCTTAGCTTGAAACTGCTGTCAAAGATTGCAATTCCTTCCTGCGTATAAAAAGCAAAATATTTATTGCTCAAAGAACTTGAAGCTCTGAAACCTTCTCTTATTTTCGTAAAATTAGCCCCGTTTCTTTCACAAATCCAAATGTAATTTAAGCTGTTGAGGATTATTTTTCCGTTAAACCAAACGGGTAAATAGGTTTTATTAAATCCAAGATCGTTTCTGTTATTACCACTTTGATCACATATCGCAGCTCTCACTTCCCCATTTTTATAATCTACATAAGTAAAAAGTATATTCCCCTGACTGTATAATCGCAGTGAAAATAAAGCCACCAAAACGAGAGAAAAGAAAATCAGTTTCAATCCCTGACAACCTCACCAACCACATAATATTTTTCGTTCAATACATTGAGATAACCGGTTACATTATTTAAGTCCTGTTTGTCAATTATGGCAACAAGACCTATTCCCAAATTAAATGCTGCCTGCATTTCAGATTTTTCAATATTACCTGTTTCCTGAATTAATTTGAAAATAGGTAGTACTTCCCATGATTCCCAGTCAATTTTTAGTTTTAACCCCTCCGGAATAATTCTCATTGTGTTTCCTACTACCCCACCCCCGGTAATATGAGAAAATCCCTGAATATGAAATTTAGTTTTAAGATCAGTTATTAACTCTAAATAAGACTTATGAATCTTTAGTAAAGCTTCGCCTAAAGAAGAGTGAAGTTCTTCAAAATACACTTCCAAAGAATACTTTGGAAGCAGAACTTTCCTTGCCAGTGAATAACCGTTTGTGTGTAAACCGGTAGACGGAAAACCTATTAAGACGCTCCCTTCTGTAATTGTTGATCCGTTAATTATTTTTGATTTATCGACAATCCCTACAATTGTACCTGAAACATCGTACTCATTCTCAGAATAAAAACCGGGCATTTCAGCTGTCTCACCACCTATTAATGCACAACCGTTTTCTTTACAAGCCTTTCCGAATCCTTCAATTATTTTTTCAGCAACATCAGGATTAAGTTTTCCGACGGCTAAATAATCTAAAAAAAACAAAGGTTTAGCCCCGCAAACTGCTATATCATTAACGCAATGATTAACCAGATCCTGCCCAATTGTTCCATGTTTATTTGCCAAAAAAGCAATTTTCAGTTTTGTCCCAACTCCGTCAACGCTTGACACTAAAACGGGTTTCTCATACTTGGAAATTTCAAGTTCATAAAACCCCCCGAATAAGCCAATATCAGAAACTACATTTTTGTCAAATGTCGCTTTCGCTATCTTCTTTATTCTCTTAACAGTCTCGTCACCGGCTTCAAGATTTACACCTGCAGATTTATATGTTTCACTCATGATGCAATTTTTCTTAAATAATTAATCTTTTTTATTTTCAATTAAGAATTTATTAATTGCATTTGCAGCTTTTCTGCCCGCTCCCATAGCTAATATAACTGTTGCCCCACCAGTCACAATATCACCCCCAGCAAATACCCCTCTTTTGGAAGTCTTCATAGTTTCTTCATCCACTATAATATTTCCCCATTTGTTAAAAGTTAAGTCGGGAGTAGTTTTTTGAATTATTGGATTAGAGCCATTCCCAATAGCAACAACGGTCATATCAATCTCCATCACATATTCAGAACCCTGGATAGGAACGGGGCGTCTTCTGCCTGACCCATCCGGCTCACCCAATTCCATTTTCTGTAATTTAACTCCCTTCAACCATCCGTTTTCATTACCAATGAATTCAAGCGGATTTGTGAGAATTATAAATTCAATTCCTTCCTGTTTTGCATGGTGAATCTCTTCAATACGAGCTGGCATTTCAACTTCAGAACGGCGGTATATGATGTATGCATTTTTTGCCCCAAGTCTTTTAGAGGTCCTGACAGCATCCATAGCAGTATTTCCTCCTCCGAAAACAGCTACACTTTTCCCTTTTACATCAAAAACAGGAGTATCATACTCAGGGAATTTGTATGCTTTCATAAGATTTACCCTCGTAAGGAATTCATTCGCTGAATAAACTCCATTCAGGTTTTCACCGGGAATATTCATGAAGTAGGGCAAGCCAGCACCTACGGCAATAAACAGAGCATCAAATCCCTCTTCGAATAGTTCATCTATAGTGTCCGTTAAACCGATGATAGCATTCGTTTGGAAATTTACTCCAAGGTTGCTTAAAGCTTCAACTTCAGCACGTACAATTTCTTTAGGTAGCCTGAACTCCGGAATACCATATATCAGGACACCCCCTATTTCATGGAGGGCTTCAAAAACAGTAACACCGTGACCCATTTGAATTAAATCTCCTGCACAGCTTAAACCGGCAGGACCACTACCTATTATGCCCACTTTCTTACCGGTTTTTTGTTTTATCACAGGTGGTCTGATTCCTACTTTCTCTCTTTCATAATCAGCAACAAAGCGTTCCAGTCTTCCTATGGCTACTGATTCTCCTATCTTAGCAACAACACATTTTTGTTCACATTGCTCTTCCTGGGGACAAACCCTTCCACACACTGCAGGAAGAACGTTATCTTCTTTAATCTTTGCTGCTGCATCCAGGTACTTACCTTCTGCTACTAATTCGATGAAATCACGGATTTTAACTCCAACCGGACAACCTTCAACACAAACGGGTTTTGGACACTGAAGGCAACGCAATGCTTCCATTTTGGCGAGTTCTTCAGTAAAACCAAGATTTACTTCTTTGAAGTTACTGTTTCTTATATTTCCCTCCTGCTCCGGCATCGGTTGTCGGGGTATTTTCAGTCTATCTTTTTTTGAAATCACATCCATATTTATATTATCACTTTTTAATGTTTGAGTTTCTCAACTACTTTATCTAAGTTGCATTTATGATTTACAGCTTCCTTTTCTTCACCGAGATAAGTACGATTCCTTTTCACGAGTACGTCAAAATCTACTTTATGAGCATCAAATTCAGGACCATCTACACAAACGAAAACTGTTTTGTTATCAACTGTTGCTCTGCACCCTCCGCACATACCGGTTCCATCAACCATTACGGGATTTAGACTAACGACAGTTTTAATATTATAAGGTCTTGTAACTTCCGCTACTGCTCTCATCATAGGAATTGGTCCAATAGCTAACACAAAATCAATTCTTTTACCTGAATCTAATAATTGCTGCAATTTATTTGTTACCAATCCTTTTTCACCATAACTGCCATCATCTGTTGTTATATATACCTCATCGGCAATTTTTTTCATTTCATCTTCGAGAATTACTAATTCTTTTGTTCTTCCCCCTATGATAGTTATGGTATGATTGCCAGCTTGTTTTAATGCAACAGCGGTAGGATAAGCAATCGCTGTACCCACACCTCCTCCAATACTTACTGCAGTCCCGAAATTTTCGATATGCGAGGGTTTCCCAAGCGGACCGGCAACGTCCATTATTGAATCACCTGCATCAAGTTTATTTATATCCTGAGTGGTTTTACCCACACTTTGAACAATTATGGTAATTGTCCCTTTTTCACTGTCAGAATCCGCTATTGTTATTGGAATTCTTTCTCCATATTCTGAAGTTCTTAAGATAACAAACTGCCCTGCTTTTCTTTTTCCGGCGATTTTCGGAGCTTCAATTACAATTCTTTTTACATTTTCAGATAAAAAATCTGCAGATACTATTTTATACATATCAATATATTTTTTCTATTTTAACAAAACCATTTTTTTTACGGATATATAATCCCCGGTCTGAAGTTTATAATAATAAATTCCGCTGGCATTCTTTGATGCATCAAATGTTACTTTATGATAACCGGGACTCTTTTCCTCATTAACCAACAAAGCTATTTCATTACCCAAAATATCGTAAACTTTCAAATTCACCATACCTGAAACCGGAATCTGATAGCTTATAACGGTAGAAGGATTAAAGGGATTAGGGTAATTCTGAGATAGTGCAAAATCTTTTGGAGTCAGATCACTTATTTCCTTTACGGATGTAATAGTGATTGTAGGATCTGGAATTCCGTCACCGTCGGAATCTGGACTAATAAATGCTAAATTAATTAAGCTATCCGGCCCGGCATTCCCATCAATATCAGGATTATCAGGGGCTGAATCACCGCCACCGTAATTTAATCCTCCTGAAACAACACTAACCATTTTCAACAAAACATTATTTGGGACTTTACCACTACCCAAATTATATATATCATTCCATGCAAAAGCTATTTCAAGGTCGCATGCATTGTTTCCTCTTCTCCTGTTTGCCAGAGGAGAAATATCCTCGCTTGAATTAGTAGTAGTCTTATACAGTAAAGGTGTGTTAAGATAGTAAGTCGCCAGGAAATAGTCAATACCGTCAACTTGCCGGAATCTGAAATTCTTCGCGTAGTCACCATTATATCCCTGATTTGAGTTAAAGTTTGTCAATCCACCGCTAATCCCTGCATCGAGATACAGCATCATGGTGTTATAATTGTCATCAATAATATAGTCAATGCCTAAGTATAGGGAATCAGCATCCCAGGTTGAAAAAATTCCAAAAATTTCATTATCAACCGAATCCGGCGGAGTCGACCAATAGCTGTCTGTGTCTGAATCTGCCACAATTCTCCATTGCTCAAGCCAATCTCCTGTTCCAACATTTATAATCCCGTCAATAACCGGTTTTCCGTATGTCATAATGATGCTGTCAATTACATCAGTAACGGTTAAATTGAATGATGCAGAATCTGTTCCTCCTTTACCATCATTAACCTGTAAAGTTATAAAATAAAAGCCTGTATCGGCAAGTGTTGGCGTTGCACTTATTAACCCTGAATATCGTTCAACATTCAACCAGAGTGGTGCAGTAGAAAATAAAAACTTAAGAGAGTCGCCATCCTGATCACCGGCAGATGCCTGAATCTCGAATCTTTTGGTCGCCTGAACGGTAGTATCTGAAATCGCCTGAAGAACCGGTTTATAGTTTCTCAAGACTGTAAGATTAAATGTATCACTATCCGTTAAGTTATACTGATTAACAACATTAATGATTATAGAAGTAGTTCCGGTATCTGAAAATGAAGGAGAACCGGTCATTAATCCACTGTTTGATATATTTAACCAAGTAGGTTTGTTAACAAGTGAAATTGTAGGTGCGAGTGTACCAATATTTGAAACCCGAACCGAATATGAAAATTGTGAGTTCGTATATGCAACCAATTCAGGAACTTTTGTTATAACAGGCGGAAAATTCACAAAAGATGTCGTGTCAGGGACATAAATTGCATAACCTCTTGGCGGAGCCCAGAGTTCCACTCTGCCGTCAGACTGAGATTGTTTATCAATCGCAACACCTGTATAGTCCCTGAAAACCTGATTAGGATAATTAGAAGAAACCCACACTCCCCGCCATTCAGTTGGGTTATCATTCATCACTAAAAACACCTGTGGTTTTCCCTCACCACCATTTCTCCTTGCAACATAAATATCTCGGGACTGAGCCACTTGATCATTACCGGGGATATACCACGGATTAAGACCGTTCCTTTTAGTTGTCCCTCCACTAATATACTTCTGCCTGATCCAGTTTAATGTATCTATCTTTCCCGCAAAACCATAATCAAAATAATCCTTAAAAAATACGGCTGGTCTTCCTTCCGAGAAAATAATATACGAATATGCCATATCTTTATCGGAGATTACAGGATCATGTCCGTTATCAATCTGACCGTCCCAACCTACTCGGTCAAAATCATGGTTCTCCACAAAGGTAGCAACATCGAATCCCGATATTCCGGAATTAATAAGACCGGCGTTATCCAGATTATTCATATCATAACTTCCGGATGTGTTGTTACACATATATTTAAGTTCATACCTTAAAGGGAAATCAAACATAGAAACGGAAGCTCCGTTAACATTTTTACAAACATTTAACCAATTACTGATTTCCGATATACTACCCCATAATTCTGCAACTGCATAACCGCCAATATTTGAATTTTTTAACCAGTGAGCCATGAATGCCGGGTCAATTGCTTTAACTGCATCTAATCTGAATCCATCGAACCCAAGGTCGTTTCTCAAATATTTACCCCACTGAACCAGACTATCCCTGACCGATGCTTTATTATGATCCAACCATTCACCGAATCTGAAAATTGGATCAATCTGCACAAACAGGGGGTCAACCCAGCAATTTTGTGAATTTGGATAGAACGAAGAAGCATTTTTCTTAAATCTTCCCGAACCGTTTGGATAGTCAAAAATCAAATATGCTGAATCAGGAACAATGTAGTTGCCGTTATATAATGGACGGCACTCATAATTTGTAGGGATTTCTCCCCCCATCATATGACGCACAACAGCATCAGCAAACACTTTTATTCCGACAATATGGAATGCATTTATTGCGTTTAATAACTCCGATTTACTTCCAAAACGGGTTTCGCGACTGCCCTTCTGATTAAATTCACCGAAGTCATAATGGTCATAAGGATCATAGCCCATAGAAAAACCTCCACCGGCTCCTTTAGATGGAGATGGGAACCAGATAGCACTAAAACCGCTAGCTGCAAGCCTTGCTGCAATTTGAGAAAGTGAGTCATACCAAATGCCTCCGGGAGGGGAATTCCAGTAGAACCCCTGCATAAAAACGTCAGATTTGGGGGTCTCTTTCAGTACGTTAATATGAGACTGTGAAAAGCATAAACTTCCACAGAGAAAAGTTAGTATTAAGAGTTTTTTCATCAATTATTAATTTTTTAATCTTACAAAAATAGCAATATTTTGAGAAGTATTTACGGTATAATTTAATCCTGATTATAAAAAAAAAGCGAAACAATGTTTCGCTTTTGTAAAGACATAAGAAGTTTTAAACTTCCATAATTTCTTTTTCTTTATGTTTAAGTATTTCGTCAACAACGATAATCTGTTCATTTGTCAATTTCTGGGTTGAATCTTCACCCTTTTTTAATTCATCTTCAGTTATTTTTTTATCCTTTTCAGCTTTTTTAAGATGTTCATTGGCATCACGTCTGATGTTACGAATAGCGATTTTAGTCTCTTCACCAAACTTTTTGGTTAACTTAACAAAGTCTTTTCTGCGCTCTTCTGTAAGTGGAGGAATCGGGATTTTGATATTGGTTCCATCGCTTATAGGGTTGAGACCCAAATCGGCAGTCAAGATGGCTTTTTCACAAGCATGGACAACTGTTTTATCCCAGGGAGTTATGGCAAGAGTGTGTGCGTCAAGTACAGTTAAATTACCGACCTGATTTAATGGAGTCATAGTACCATAATATTCAACTTTAACTCCATCCAGTAAAGCTGTAGTTGCCTTACCGGTCCGGACTTTGGATAATTCTGATCTGAGAGCATCTATTGATTTTGCCATTCTTGCTTTTGCATCTTTAATAATTGCTTCCATTTCGTTTCCTCGAAAAATATTTAAAATTTAGATTATTAAAATATTAACTTAGTTTATCATTTACAACAGTTCCTACATTTTCTCCTTTGATGACAGCAAGGAGGTTTCCCGGGATGTCCATGTTGAAAACAACTAACGGCAGGTTATTCTCCCTGCACAGACTAACTGCGGTCATGTCCATTACCCGCAAATTCTTTGTAAGAATATCCTCATAAGAAATAGTTTGAAACTTTAATGCATCAGGATTCTTCTCAGGATCGGAATCAAAGACACCATCAACCCTAGTCCCTTTCAGGATTACATTTGCATCGATTTCAACAGCTCTTAGAGAAGCGGCTGTATCCGTGCTAAAATAGGGGTGCCCGGTTCCAGCTCCGAATATTACAACTCTGCCTTTTTCCAGATGCCTAATTGCACGCCTCCTGATATATGGCTCCGCAATAGATTCCATGTGAATTGCGCTCATCAAACGTGTAGAAATCTTTTTCTTTTCTATAGCGTTCTGAAGAGCTAAAGAATTGATCATTGTTGCCAGCATTCCCATCTGATCGCCGGTCACTCTGTCGATTCCCTGATCAGCGGCACTTAAACCACGGAAGATATTACCTCCACCGATAACAATACCGATTTGCACTCCGATGTCATGGAGAGATTTTATTTCATCAGCGAAGAAGTCAAGTACTCTGGAATCAATTCCGAATCCTTTTTTCCCCATTAAAGACTCGCCGCTAAGTTTTAGAAGTATTCTTTTGTATTTTAACTGAGTCATCTTTTACCTTTGATAAAAAAAAGGTCTTAACTAAAATTAAGACCTTTATTTGAAATTGATTTTTTACTTATCACCTAACTGATAACGGAGGAAGGTTCGAATTTTTACTTCAGCCGCATACTTTGCATTAAATTCCTTCACTAAATCAGAGACTGATTTTGAGGGATCTTTAATATATGCTTGCTCTGAAAGACAGTTTTCCTGATAGTATTTATTTAACTTGCCTTGCGCGATTTTATCCAGAATCTGCTCGGGTTTTCCTTCGCGCTTTGCGATTTCTTTATAAATCTCGATTTCTTTCTCAATCACGCCTTTTTCAACTTCATCTCTGTATGTAGAGACCGGTTTCATAGCTGCAACTTGCATAGCGACATCTTTTGCAAGAAGATTGAAATCGGGAAACTTGTCTGAGTCTAAATTGTCAAATAATACTAAGACGCCTAATTTGGAACCGGTATGAGTATAATTAATAATCATTCCGTTTGGTGCTTCTACATTAGAAATCCTGTTAATAACAATCTTCTCGCCAATTTTACCTACCAGCTCATCCAGCTTCAGCTTGATGTCATCATTACTGAGAGTAGCTTCAGTGTTACTCACAACACCGGAATAAGCTTTATCGAGGATTAAATTAGCAAAGTCGATAAAATCATCTGACTTAGCAACAAAATCTGTCTCACAATTAACTTCAACAATAGAAGCTTTGCGCATATCGTCAGAAAGTTTGGAAAGAACTATACCTTCGTTAGTATCTCTGTCTGCTCTTTTAGCTGCAACGGCAGCGCCTTTTTTTCTTAGTATTTCTATCGCTTTATCAAAATCGCCGTCAGCCTCAGTAAGAGCTTTTTTGCAATCCATCATGCCGGCGCCGGTTTTTTGTCTTAATTCATTTACTTTTTGGGCAGTAATAGCCATTAATAACCTCTTTAAATTTTATTTTTTCTTGTCTTCTTTATTTTCTTTTTCTTTTTCTTTTTCAACTCTTTCCGATTCAGCAGATATTTCAGCTTCAAGTTCCTTAGACTGTGCAGTACCTTCGATAACAGCATCAGCCATTACTCTGGTAATCAATTCGATTGTCTTTACTGCATCATCATTAGCCGGAATTATCTGGTCAATTAAATCAGGATCGCAATTTGTATCGACAATTGCAAAAACCGGGATCTTGAGCTTTTTAGCTTCGAGTACAGCAATATCTTCTTTTTTGATATCCACAACAAAAATTACTCCTGGTAATTTTGCCATGTGTTCAATACCTTCCAGAATTTTTTTAAGTTTGTCTCTTTCTCTTGAAAGGAAGAGTCGTTCTTTCTTTGTTATTTTGTCGAAAGTACCGTCACTTTCTTGTTTTTCGATGTTATGGAGGCGTTTAACGCTTTTCTTTATTGTGGAGAAATTTGTGAGCATTCCTCCAAGCCATCTTTCAGTAACCCAATACTGGTCGCATCTTCTGGCTTCAGTTTCAATAATGTTTTTAGCTTGTTTCTTAGTCCCTACGAAAAGTACTTTTTTACCTTCTGTAACTGCCTTGGTTAAAGCATCAGCAGCTTCAAAAATAAGCACTTGGGTTTTTCGCAAGTCAAGAATGTGAATCCCGTTTTTTTCCATAAAAATATATGGTTTCATTTTAGGATTCCATCTGCGGGTTAAGTGCCCGAAGTGAGCACCGGATTCAATTAGCTGTGGGATATCTATTTTTTTCAATTTACAACTCCTGTTGTTCGACTACCTTCTTAAACTTTACCTAAAATCCTCACGGGACACAGGTGGTAAAATGCAAAAAAGAAAGTATGTTATTAAATAAGTTAATTAAAAATTTATTATCTCTTAGAGAACTGGAATCTTTTTCTTGCTTTTGGTCGACCGTATTTCTTTCTTTCTACCATCCTCGGATCACGGGTGAGTAATCCTTTGGCCTTTAATTTTGGCCTGTATTCAGGGTCAATTGAAATAAGTGACCGAGCTATTCCAAGACGAATTGCCTGTGCCTGGCCGGTGATTCCACCGCCGACAACATTAACAACAACGTCATATTTTCCTTCGGTTTCAGTTACCTTAAACGGTAATAAAATATCATCCTGTGAAGTACTTAAAGGAAATGCAACAGCTATGTCTCTGCCGTTAACCGTAATTTTTCCATTCCCATTTTTCAAGGTAACTCTTGCAACTGATGTTTTTCTTCTGCCAACAAATATTTGATCTATCATTCCTACTCCATTATAAAGAAATTACTTCAGGTTTTTGAGCTGCGTGCGGATGCTCTGTACCTCTGTAAACTTTAAGTTTTTTTACTAATTGACGCCCAAGTTTTGTTTTAGGTAACATACCCTTAACCGCGTTTTGAATAATAAACTCAGGATTCTTTTCCTTCATCTCCTTGTAACTTCTGGTTTTTAACCCACCCGGATACATTGAGTGATGAATGTAAGTTTTCATTGTTTCTCTTTTACCGGTAACCTGAACTTTTTCTGCATTAAGTACGATCACGAAATCACCGGTATCCATATTAGGAGTAAAGATTGGTTTTTCTTTACCTCTAATTATTCTTGCAACCTTTGATGCCAATCTTCCGAGTACCTGATCAGAAGCGTCGATCACATACCATTTTCGGTCTGCATCTTCCGGTTTAATAAATTTTGTCAATTTTTCTTGCTTCACTTTTTATTTTCCTCCAAAAACATTTTTTAACAAAGAATACAAAAATACGCTTATTTCTTTAAAAAGACAAATTATTTTACGAAATTATTTTTGATTTTTCGCTTCTGTAACGCAAAATTCATATTATTGTGAACTATACTAATTCTTTTGCTAACGTTTGCGATGCGATGGTAAAGTTGTTGCCTGAAATTTCTTTAAGGTAACTCCCGGAATCTGTAAGGATTTATCAGAAATTTAGTACAATTTCTGAAGCGATTTATTACAGATAGGAAGAACTTTGCAGCTAGGAGTGGAGACAAAAAACTAATGGATTTATTAGTAATTTTTACTTGTCTCATTTTGAGACATGCGCCTGTCTCAATTTGAGAATTTTGTCTCATTTTGAGACATCGAGGCAAGGATGATCGAACTTAGATCGAAGGAGGAGCGAACTTAATTTGTCTCATTTTGAGACATCGAGGCAAGGATGATCGAACTTAGATCGAAGGAGGAGCGAACTTAATTTGTCTCATTTTGAGACAAAAGTAATAAGATTCCTGTAAAAAAGTAAAAACTCTGATGAAAATCAGCACAAGAAACGGGCTAAAATTCTGCTTTTTTTATTTGTTAAGGAATAGTTTTATTGAGTATAAAAGTAAAAAAGTAGCAAATATTTTTTTAAGTACTCCTTCAGGTAATGTAATTGCAAATTTGGAGGAAATATAACTGCCCACTATAAAAGTAATGCACATGAATCCTACGGCTTTAAGATTTACCAAATCCGCCTTATAGTAATTTAAGACAGCAAAAATCCCTATAGGCAATAATAACAACCCGAGGGATGTTCCCTGTGCTTGTTTTTGTGTAAACCCAACGAGCCCAACCAGAGCCGGAACTATTACAATTCCGCCACCAATTCCAAGCACACCGCTAACTAAGCCGGCTATTAAACCAATCGCTAAAAATGTTAATATATCTGACATATTTTTATTATCCGGAAAATTTTTATTAAACTAAATACTTAAAGCAAAAATAATGCAGAAAGAGTTAATAAAAAAAATCCTCTCGACTTTTAGTGGAGAGGATTTAACACTTAAACTATTTTTCTATAAAGAAGATCCGAACGTGACGCCTCAGTTCAAATGGATTTTCAGTAGGGTCAACACCCTTACCCTCAACAACAAATGAGACCCGGTCTTTAACAAGTTTGTACTTTTCGGATTTACTTAATAAAAGTTCCTGAACATGTTTCATTGAATAATACGCGCGGAGTTTCGAAAGGGCCAAATTATTCATGAATTCTTTTTTCTCAACTTTGATATTAGGGTGTTCAACTGTGTTTTCATAATATAAATTAGGGATAATTTCTCTGGGGTCAGTATATCCCCAAATATAAATCTGTAGTTTTTTCCCTAAACCCTGCTCACTCAACATAATCGGGAATGTTTTTGAATCCAGGTCGGAAATCATTTTCTCGAGGCTTGCTTCGATCTCCGGAGAAGTTTTTCTGTATTTTCCGTAGAAACCATTCTCTTTTGAAGGTTCTTCGATGTAAGTTGCTTTTTGCAACTTACCTTTTAAGAATGATTCGAGGTCTTTTAGATTTTTGGTCGTGTTCATCCGATAATAACCGGTAACGAAATATGCTTTAACCTGAGAAGGATATTCAAATGGAACAACCCGATGCTCTAACCTTTCGGTTGAAAGTGTTACAATTATCTCTTCCGTTTTAGACCAATATCCCAATAAATTATTTATCTGAACAATAGGAGCATTTGGGAACGAAATCTTCATAGTATAAAGACCGGGTAAAGTACCCGGAATTGAGTATTCGCTGGCAGGGGGAGTGGTTTCACCTGTGAAGAATAACTGTCCGTCTTTATAGACCTCGATCTTTGCTGCCATTTCAACTGGTTTTCCTGTAATTGAGTCGAGAACTACCCCGGTCAGCATGAATCCTTCAGGGTTGATTTTATAATTTTGATTACGATTACAAAGGGTTATTTCCTGTTGAATGTTTAGTGTTGTATATCTGTCAGCTGAAACTGTTACTTTATAATTTCCGTTGCATAATTTCGGGATTTCGAATTTACTTTCAGGGGGAGAAGTGGTTTTAGTGATTCTCTCACCGGTCTTAGTGTTTACAAACTCGATACTGGCATTATAACCAACGGGCTGATTACTTCCCTCTTCAAGAATTGCTCCATTGACGGCAATGCAGGGAGGCTGTAAGTTTACCGGTTTTGCATATAAATCATAACCCCCGACGCCGCCTTCTTGCTCTGATGCGAAATAAAGTTTATCTGTTTTGTTAATAAACGGGAATGCATCATTGGCTTCCGTATTAATATTTTCATCGAAATGCTGAACATCAAACCAGCCATTTTCGTAATATGATTCTCCGCATTTATGATATGCGTAATATATATCAAGATCACCATAGGTGTCTGTTTTTCCGTTTGAGGCATACAATAGAAGAGTATCTCCTGCAATGTAAACAAACGGAGAATACTCATCGCCGGAGGTATTAAACTTTTTGCCAAGATTTTTAGGTTTGCTCCACGAATTTCCTTCTTTGTAAGAAATCCAGAGATCAGCACCTCCTAACCCTCCCGGACGGTCTGAAGAAAAAATTAAAACCTTGCCTTCGTTAAGCAATGTAGGATGACCTTCCCAATATTTGGTATTAACATTCTGACCAAGATTTTTAAGATTTTCAAATTTTCGTGTACTCGAATTATATTTGGCGGAATATAGATCAGAACCACCGAATCCCCCCTCTCCGTATGCCCGGCCAATAACTGCATCTCCGTTTTTCAGTATGGTTGTTACACCTTCATTTAAGCCAGTGGTGGGGTATTCCATAGGAAGCAATTCTCCCTGCTGCCAGAGATTTTCCGAATAGGAGGAAATAAATAAATCCTCTCCCTTTTTGCTTTCTTCATCTATGTATCCGCCCACACAGGCTTTATTGGAAGTATAGACAAGGTTATCCCCGACAAGGACAGGAGCGAAATCGTCATACTTCGAATTTATCTCTCTGTCCAGGTTGCCTTCAGGAACAAGACTACGACAACCGGTCAAAGCAACTATCGTTACAAGAACTGTAACCAAACTAATTAAATTTAATTTTATAAACTTCATATTCAGCTCCTAAAAAGGAATTAATTAATTTTTAATGAATGAGAAATCAAAGCGCTCATAGTTTTCATTTGTAAACCAGATATTATCAATAAGTAAAAGACCATAGGAAGTAAAATCCTTGTATCTGACTGCAATTACATCTCCTTTTTTGAAAAGAGAAAGAGAGTTACATCCCTGATCCCAGATTCCATTGATAATTACTCTTGGCATCCAAATACTCTTAACAAAGAATTTTCCGGCATCCGGGCTGCCAGGAGCAACATTCCCAAGTAATTGAATACCTCCATATGACTTCAAGACAGCAAAGTTCTCTGATCCCTGTACTACAATACCATCGAATCTTATATCAGTGGTTCTATTAGAAACTCCAAAGTTTATATCGCCGGGACATATTGCTGAGGAGTCATTAATTACTAATGAATCACGGAAACTAAATCCCTTATAAATTCCGTAAGGATTAGTTGGTATGCCTTGCTGTTGTGACCATCTGTAAAGAGTTCTGGAAGTATACCCCTCTTCATAAAATTGAACCCACAGAGGTAAATTCACTGTACATCCGCCAGGTGAAGTTGTCAGCGTGAATAATCCGTATATGTCACCCACAACAATATTTTTAACCGTGATCACAATATCTCTCCACTGGCCCGAAGGAATGCTTACAGGTGAAGAAGGTGAAACTCCTAAAGTAGAATTAAGAAGAGTTTGAGTTGTGGAAAGTTGAGCTACTAACGAATAGTTGGCTGTCATGGTTATTGAGCCTGTAGTATCGTTATTATACACTCTGACTGTACAGGTTTTATTAACGAAATAGTCCATTAATCTTCGGGGCGGATCACCAAGCATTTTACCGGTAGTATCACTAAGAACAGTTGCACATGGTGCCTGAATAGAAGTAGCCACAAGAACAATGATATTCTCTTTGTTAGATGAACAATCTGTCTTGATATTCATTTCAGCAATAACGTTCCCAAGAGATGTAGGAGTAAACTCGACTTCAAGGTTCCTAATTTGAAGTCCTGTCATGGTAAATGGAAGATTAGGATTATTTGCAGAAAGCTTAAATAACGGATTACTAAATTCTACTCCGGTTATAAGTACCGAAGAAAGAAATTTATTGGTAATTGTTAATATAGCGGTTTTATAAGCTCCCAGAGTAGTATTCGAGAAGTAAAGAGTATCAGGTGAAGGATAAATACCGCAGACAGAGATATCCAGTGGGACAAGCTTCAAATCGACAATATCGCATGCACAGTTTATTGTTGTGTCTACGGTTTGATATCCTAGTTTGCTAACCGTAATTCGAAAGGGCTTTTTATCAGGTATTACAGGTATCGCAACCGAAAATTTACCCGATTTATCTGATTTTATCTCGTATCTTTCCGTAGTTCCAACCCGGTATATCTTAATATCAGCTCCGGGGATTGAATCTGATGTAATTCTGTCGATAACAGTACCGGTCACTTTGCCACTTAATGTATAGACAGGATCCATGGGTAAGTCCTTTTGGCAAGAGTTAAAAACCACTACCGAAATAGCAATAATTATAAAAACGACAAAAGATGAAATCGGATATATTTTAATTTTCTTGTTCATTTTATATTTCCCTTCAACTAAAATGTTATTCCAAGTCGAACATATCCCATATAGTACTCTGTGAATGTTTGACTATATACTAAAGGATCACACGAGGGAGCTTTTCTTTCATTAGAAAGCACTACATATCTCATTCCGCCATCTATGGAAAAATCCATTGTTTTTGAGACGGGTATGTCGAATCCCAATCCCAGACCCGCAAATTTAGGGCCGGGTTCAGTCAGGTATTTAATTGCAGGAGCAATTTTATATTCATCAAAAATAACCCCTACGTCCCCGTAGATAAACGGTCTAATGCAATCATTCATCAGGTCAAGTTTGACATGGAGGAATACAGGTAACCTGAAAACCTTGCTTACATTCCAGGCTCCGGCACCAATTCCTATGTTGAAGGCCCCAAATCTCAATCCTAATGCCGCTTCACCACCATAATAAAAGCTGTCCGCATACATACCGATGGCTCTTAGTTCAAAGAAATAAAAACCCGTAAGCCGGCAAGTATCAATTCCCAGCGGAATTTCAGTGAGCCTGTAAGGAGCTTTCCGGGTATGTTCGTAAATATTTATGAAAGGTCCTCTTGAATCACTGAATATTGATTCATACATAAACCTGATTGTCTCTCCGTCGGGCTTTTCCATGATCACAGTATTTTTAACCGTATCCAGATATGGGGAATACCCGAAAATTTCAGTCCCGTCTTTAAGCCGGAATGAATAACGTTCCTGAGAATATGTTTCGTTTTGAATAATAAGAAACGCTGTTACTATTAAGAGTAACAGTTTGGAGAGAAGAAAGGGATTGCTTACACACATACACAATTTTTTATACTGTCCCATAAAATGCTCTTTTTTGTTTGAATGAGCTAAGGTATTTATTTGTTGACTATAAAATTTATTATCGTCAATAGTAAGATAATAATATTTTTATTCTCCGGCAATAGGAATATAAAAAAAAATTTCCCGGAGGCTATGTGAGGGGGCTAAAAAATGAAATTGCCGCTCAGAGTCCCTCTGAACGGCAATTTTTCAGGAAAAACCGCAATTAACTACTCGCGAACGACCCAAACTTTGATTTTGGCTGATACTTTTGAATGTAATTTAATATTTACATCAAAAATTCCAAGTGTCTTAATCTGCTCCTCAAGTTCAATTTTTCTCTTATCGATATCGAAACTTTTCTCTTTCAGGGCATCTGCAATCATTTGGGAAGTAACTGAACCGAAAAGTTTGTCTTCTTCCCCAACCTGGACCGGAATATTAAGGGAGACTTTTTCAAGCTCAGTTGCCAGTTTTTGTGATTCAGAAACTTCTTTTTGTTCTTTTCTTTCAAAGCCTAAACGCTCTTCAACTACAGCTTTTAAGTTACCTTTGGAGGCAAGATAGGCATATCCTCGCGGCAGAAGATAATTCAGGGCAAAGCCGTTCTTAACTTCAACCACGTCACCAACTTTGCCTAATGTGTCGAGATTCTGTCTTAAAATTACTTTCATTTTTTACCTCTCAAATCCTATTTAACTGTATCAGAAACGAATGTTAATAATCCCATGTGGCGGGCGCGTTTAATGGCAGTCGTAAGTTCACGCTGATATATTGCTGAAGTCCCGGTTATTCTCTTTGGAATAATTCGTCCCTGTTCAGAAGTATACCTTTGCAAGAATTTTACTTCTTTATAATCGATATAAATCACCTTATTTTCGGTGAATTTGCATACTTTTTTTGATTTAATCATTTTAATCTCTTCTTTATTAAATTAATTTTTTATTTATAAATCTTTCGAATTCAATTTGTCGAAAGTATCATCTGTAAAATCGTTATTGTCATCAATAATAAAACTGTCATTATTTCATTGGAACCGGTTACTTCATCAAATTCTTTCCTTTTCGGTTAAGGAATTGAATCCTGCTGCTTATTTCAATGACAATCCTGTTAACCCTGTAGTCATTTGTCCATGTGCAGGTTTGAAACTCTCCGTCTACAATAACGGTAGAACCTCTTCTCAACTTATTTTTCAGTAACTTTTTTTCCGGTTCTTTGTTATGCCGGTTCAGATCCGGACTCGATTACCTCAACTGCCGGTGCTTCAGGAACCGCTTCGATCAGAGGCTCTGTCTTTACTTCCTGACTGGCCGCCATAGCAGCTCTCCCTGCAAAATATTTAAGAGCATGTTTATCAAGAGTAATGGTAAGAAAACGAATGATGCTTTCCTCGAATTTCAGGAATCTCTCGAATTTACTGATTGCATCTGGGGGTGCGGTGTATTTGAAGAAAATATAATATCCGACTTTTTGCTTAGCTATTATATATGCTAAACGTTTCCGACCCCAATTATCGAAACAATTAATCTCACCGCCAAACGTGGTTAGAGTCGTTTTTATTTTCTCAATCAGTGCTTCAATGACTGAGTCTTCCAAAGTGGCGTTTATTATTATGCCACTTTCATAGTGATTTATTTTCAATTATGCCTCCCTATGGACATGTGGCTCTCGCTTTGTTTGCGAGGGCAGGGTTAATGAATAAGTTATTTAAAAAAATTAACCTGTAAAGTTACCTAATTAAAGGCGCAATTACAAGTGCAACAACTGACATGAGTTTAATTAAAATATTCAGCGAAGGTCCGCTTGTATCTTTAAATGGATCCCCCACAGTGTCACCCACAACAGCTGCTTTATGCGGGTATGAACCTTTAAAGTACTTCACACCGTGAATTTCGTATCCTGCTTCAATCATTTTCTTGGCGTTATCCCAGGCGCCGCCGGCGTTCGATTGGAAAATCGCCATCAAAACACCTGTCACTGTAACACCTGCAAGTAACCCTCCAAGCATTTCTTTTCCACCGGCAAATCCGGTGAAAACGGGGAAAACCACTGCAATTAAACCGGGAACAATCATCTGTTTTATAGCAGAATTTGTTGAAATTTCAACACATTTACCGTATTCTGCTGATCCGTGTGCCTGGTTAAACACTTCTAAATCTTCTCCGGACCAGTCTTCCTTTTCTGTCCCTGCGTTTCTTTTCATTACTTCAAGGGCTGCCTTGAGTTTAGGAATTGACGAAAATTGCCTTCTGACTTCTTCAATCATCGACATGGCGGCTGATCCAACCGCCCTCATAGCCAAAGCTGAAAAGAGAAATGGAATCATTCCCCCAATAAATAATCCGGCCATTACAGTAGCCTGTGATATATCTATAACTTTGAGATTAGCTGAGGCCATATATGCTCCAAATAAAGCAAGCGCTGTAAGTGCAGCTGATCCAATCGCAAATCCCTTACCGATAGCAGCCGTAGTATTTCCTACTGAATCAAGTTTATCTGTTCTCTCTCTTACTTCCTTTGGAAGTTCGGCCATTTCCGCAATACCGCCGGCATTATCAGAAATTGGTCCGTAAGCATCTACGGCAAGTTGAATTCCAAGGTTTGAGAGCATTCCTACAGCAGAAAGTGCAATGCCGTAAAGTCCACCAAAATGGAATGAAAGTATAATTGAGAAAGCAAGTATTAATACTGGAACGGTTGTGGATAACATTCCGGCACTTAATCCTGCTATAATATTTGTGGCAGTTCCGGTCACCGATTGTTCAACAATCTGACGTACAGGTGGGTATCCCGTTCCGGTATGAAACTCGGTTACTATTCCAATAAGAACTCCTGCAACTAATCCGACAGCAGCAGAGATAAATATACCAGTGGATGTCAGATGAAATTCCATTCCGTATAGAGGATCATTATATGACCAGGATTCAGGAAGATAGTATTTAATAATAAACCAAAGTGCGATTACCATTAAAAATGAGGAGCCAAATTCACCGAAATTTAATGCTTTCTGAGGATTCTCGGGATTTACCAGTCTGATGAAAAAAGTACCGATTATTGACATAATAATACCGACGGCACATATGATAAGAGGAAGTAAAACTGCTGAGAGCAAATAACCGGATTCCCTGAATTCGGGAACGTTAAACATGACTGTGATTCCCAGTACCATGGCGCTTATTATGGCACCCACATAAGATTCAAACAGATCTGCACCCATGCCAGCAACATCACCGACATTATCGCCTACGTTATCTGCTATAACTGCAGGATTTAGCGGATGATCCTCAGGTATTCCGGCTTCTACTTTACCAACAAGGTCTGCCCCCACGTCCGCTGCCTTTGTATAAATTCCACCGCCAACTCTCGCAAATAGAGCAATTGACGAAGCCCCGAATGAAAAACCTGTAAGCACAGTTGTAACTCTTACAATATCAGTTGCTCCCCACATTGCTAGATATATTGAAAAAAGTAACCCCATACCCAATACTCCAAGGCCTACAACACCCATTCCCATAACTGAGCCACCGGTAAAAGCGATATATAAAGCTTTCCCAATGCTTTCTCTGGCTGCTTGAGTAGTTCTGACATTAGCCTTCGTTGCTGCTTTCATCCCTATCAATCCGGCAAGTGCGCTGCATACTGCACCCAGGATGAACGAGATAGCAACAAAAGGGTGGGAAATCTGAGAATCGGCTGTCAGAGCTAATAAGATTGCGACAGTTACTACAAATATCGCTAATACACGGTATTCCGCTTTCAGGAAAGCCATTGCACCGTCAGCAATGTATTTAGCAATACGAATCATTTCTTCATTACCCGGATCCTGTTTTTTTATCCAGTATGATCTCCATAATGTATAAAGTAAACCAATAATACCAAAAACCGGGATTAAGTAGATGATAAGTTCCATTAATCTTTCCTGTCGTAAATTAATTTATTTGGGGATATTCTTCTTTTGTAGAAATGAACTGTTGAAATCTAACATTTTCTGAATTCCGCCGGTAATAAATACTTCGGATAGTTTCAGGCAATAATCATAAGAAGATGTAATAAGTTCAAATTCAGTTTTCTTGAAATCACTTAATACGTAGTTTGCCATTTTACCGGGGACAAAATTATTTCCGATACCAACACGGACACGGGCGAACTTGTCGGTAATCAACTCGTAAATTATTGAACCGATTCCGTTATGCCCGCCATCCCCTCCTCCGAGTTTCAGTTTGCAAGTTCCCAATGAAATATTAACTTCATCATGAAACACAAGTATCTCTTCCACATTTAATTTATAGTCCGCCATTAACTTTTTTACTGCTTTTCCGGATACATTCATGAATAATGACGGTTTTGCTATTATGTATGGAGAATCGGCTACTTCACCGGTAGAGTAAATGTAGTTATCGCTGAATAGCTCGAATTCCTTGTCCCACTCTTCTGCAATATAATCTACTACATTGAAACCAATGTTGTGTCTGTTGAATTTGTACGATTCTCCTGGATTTCCTATTCCTATTATTGCTCTCAATTTTCTCTTCTGTTTTAGTTATTCTTCTGTTTTTTCTTTGCCTTTTGCAATCACTTCAGGTTGTGCTATTTCTGTAGTCTCTGTCTCTGCTTCTTTGACTACTCTTGGAGCGGTAACACTGACTATTATTGCTTCAGGACTGTTAATAATTTCAAGATCCGGAAGGTCAAGATCACGAACGTGAACTGATTTCCCGATAGATAATTCTCCAATTTTAATCTCAATGTGGGATGGTATGTTTGCCGGAACGCAAAGCACTTTCAGTTTGTGAAGGAACATTTGTAAAACTCCCCCCTCACGAACTCCAACCGGGCTGCCCGTAAACTGAAGCGGTACTTCTAATTCAATCTTTTCACCCTTGACAATACCCAGTAAATCAAAATGAATTACTTTGTCAGTTACAGGATCGAACTGAATATCTTTTAATATGCACTCGGAAACTTCGTTGCCGTCTACATTTAATGATACAATATGAGTATCTGAAGTAAAGACAAGAGGATTAATCTCTTTCTCTAATACCTCTACAGATATTGGTTCACTGTTTTTAATATAAAATACACCCGGAACTTTTCCTTCCCGTCTAATGCTGTGTAAGTAGCCCTTGCTAAATTGATTTCTTTTTACAGCGTTTAATATTACTCTTTCCATTATTTCTCCTTGATATCACTTAAATTAACCTTTATCAACATCGAATAAAGAACTTATCGATTCATTCTTATAAGTCCTGATAATTGCTTCAGCAAAAATGTCTGCTGAAGTTATTACAGAAATCTTAGGCGAAAACCTGGCTTCTGTAATTTCTATTGTATCTGAAACAAATAGTTTGTCTATTTCCGAATTATTGAGCCTCTCCACTGCAGGACCGGACAGCAAAGGATGAGTTATTGCTCCAAAAATTTTCTTAGCCCCTTTTGCTTTTAATGCCCTTACTGCACCGACAAATGTCCCCGCAGTATCAATCAGATCATCAACAAGTAATATATCCTTCCCCTCAACCTCGCCTATAATATTTACAACCTCGGCATAATTGTGCTTAGTTCTTCTTTTATCAATTACTACAAGATTAGCATGCAATTTCTTTCCATAAGCACGGGCTATTTTTATACCGCCAACATCAGGGCATACAACTGCAAGATTATCGCTTAATTTTCCGACTTCATTTAAAAAGAATGAAGATCCGTATAAGTGATCCAAAGGTATGTCAAAAAATCCCTGAATCTGCGCAGCGTGAAGATCCATTGTCATGACTCTGTCAGCACCCGAAGTTGTAACTAAATTCGCCAGAAGCTTTGCAGTTATAGAAACTCTTGGTTGATCCTTTCTGTCCTGTCGTGCATAGCCAAAATATGGGATAACTGCTGTTATCCTTTTTGCCGATGCCCTTCTTGCTGCATCAATCATAATCAGCAATTCCATTATGTTTTCAGCAGGAGGATTAGTAGACTGAATTATGAAAACCTCGGAACCTCGTATATTTTCCCCGTATTTTACCCATATCTCTCCATCGCTGAATTTTTTAATGTCAACAGAACCTAACTTTATTCCGATTATTTCGGCAATTTTCTGCGATAAAGGAAGATTTGAACTTCCTGAAAAAATCTTAAATGGGTATTTCATAGTATTGTATACCTAATTTTAAAACAACTTGCAAATATAATTAAAATGATCTTGAAATCAAATTATTTTCCTGCTCTTTGACTACTTTTTCCCCATTCACATTCCAAAGTTACAATTTTTTACATAATATTTGCACCCTGTCCATAAAATTAAATACTTTTATTTTTATCATAAAAGAATTATTTTAATTACAACGATTTATTCACTATTTTTGTCCGGAAATTATGCATATAACTAACAAACTTCCCCATCTTATAATTGGAGGGCTGATTTTAATTTTTCTTTTAAGACTGCTGGGACTGGTTGGATTCGGATTTTATGAATTCTTAATATATTCGATGATAATCGGGGGTTTTGGATTCTCAGTATTCACAATAGGAAGAAATCTGCCCACTTTCCTCTTCCTTTATTCGCTTATTTTTCTGACTGGGATTGTAATGCTGATTTTTAACTCTTTTATTTTCACGAATGAATCATCAGCATTCATCCCTGCCACTCTGTTTATTTTTGGCGGTTGCTTTATTGTCCTTTTTATCGATAATAATCAGAAAAAGTTGTTCGCATACACTTCCTTTGCTCTGGTTACCATATCTTTTATACTTATTCTTTTCATCCGCAGGTTTTCTCTTGTTGACTTATCTAATTCTTTCCTGACTCTGATTATTGAACAATGGCTGATTTTTGCTTTGATTAGTATTTTGTTAATTTTTTTATTGGCTAATAGAAAGTAAATAGTCAATGAAAACATTGCGGAAAGTATCTCTTGGTTTACTATTATTGTTTTTCACCGTAGCTTACTCAACTTCTATTCCCCCTCCTTATTATCAATATTTTGTTTCCGGATTTCTTGTTTGCGATACTCTTTCAATTAAATCCGGTTATTCTTTCAGGTTATTCGGTAAAAATAATAGTTTTGATTCTTCATTCACTCCTCTAAATGGAACGGCAAACACTAATGACAGGGTTGTTGCATTATCAGACACTACCGGAAAATTCCATTTGATAGTCAGTACATCATATAAACAGGATAGTATTAAAGTAGGTTTGGTTCGTCCGGGCAAACCGGATGCCTTCAGCGGGATTCATTCACCCAATGACGTCGAATATATTCAGGTCACTTCCGCTTACTTTATCCCCGATGAAGGAAGCGGATGCAGCAGTTGCGGTTCTGAACCTCGTCGTTCGTCTGCAACTGTCAGATATGAGTATTATTTGCCGGAGTTAAATATTAACTTTTGCCCCTGAATTTATCGTAAAGATCCCATTGCTTCACCGGAATAGTATACTTCAGGCGAATTAGTCGCATTATTTGATCCTATAACCTCTTCACTTATTACTATGGAAAGGCTCTCATTCTCGTTCAGCACCGGTAAATTAATCACTTCATAGAATGAGTCGCTTGCATCACTCTGTTTCAGGTCTATTCCGTTTACTGCAGTCGGTGTGCTTATCCATAAACGAAACACTTTATTCCCCGCTAATTTCGGCATCCCTGTAAGTACTAAAAATCCCGTTCTTTCTTGGATATCAAGCAAAAGTTTTCCTGAATTTGAACCGCTGCTTTTTGTCCCCCTAAGTTCAATATACATCATTCTATCTGACAGCAAAACATTATCCAGAATTTTTCTGTTATAAAGGTATTCTCGCACTGATGTTATCACTTGTTCATACTTCGCAAGGTTTCTGTCCGGTATTTCACCAATCCTTTTTGATATTCCTGTAATTTCAGAATTCAGACTGAGAAACACTAAAACTACAACAATCAGAAGTGCTAAAATCGCCCCGGCAATTACATAATCAATATTTCTGACTGCTTTCGATTTTCTCGGGTGCTGCTTTTTCTCATCTTCTTTTTTGAATTGTTCCTTATCCCCTGGTTCATTGGAGAGCGGCAGTCCGTCCAAATCCTCCGGATCTTCGTAGTCCACAATAAATTGCGATTTGTCTTCCTCTGCGAAAAGTTCCAGTTGCCCCTGATAGTACTTTTGGGATTCTTTTAGTAACTCTTCCTCTTCGGTTGTTAGTTCTTCTATCGTCCCCTGCAATTTACTATCTGCTTCTTCCGGAACCGTTTCTGCCTGAGGAACTTCTTCTTCAGGTCTTGTCTCTTCTTTTTCCTCCGGCTCAACTGACTCTTCACTTATTTCATCATTTATCGGTGTCACTGGTTCTTGAATTAATGCAGGTTCCCGGACAGTAGTGTTCTCCACTATTGGCTCAATATTCTCCTGGACTGTTTCCTCTTTTAACAAAGAAACTTCTTCCGGTTTTATTTCCTCAGGAATCACTTCTTGTTTTTGCTCTATTACTGTTTCAGTCCTCTTAAAATGTGCAAGTTTTTTGGCAATATTTACTTTAACATCTTTCGGGGGTTCGCTGACATCAATCATTACGCTCAATAATGCGGTTAATTCCTGATATTCAGCTAAATTTGAAACCTCTTCTTTTGGTAATGATTTATAGTTATCGAATAAACGGGTGTGTTCTTCCCTGTTTAGGGTACCTAATGAAAATGACGGGATCAGATCAATAATGTCTTTCAAATTATCGTTCATACTAATTCCCTGCTCCTTTTTGAAAGTTCACTTGCAGGTTTTCAAGGGCTATCTTGATTTTACTCCTTATCGCATCAACGGGAATGTTTAAGGATTCCGCTATCTCCTCATTAGTTAATCCCCCATAAATCCCAAGCAAAAGAACATGCCCCTGGGACTCAGTAAGGTCATTGATTGAGCTTGAAATACGCTCCTTCATCTCCATTGCTTTTTTCAAATCTATACTACCCTTATGTTCAATAGTGATAGGTATTATAAATTTCTTCTCGTATTCATCATTAAAAGGAATCTTGTTAAACTCTTCGGACCTGTACCTCCTTACAAAATCCACTGAAAAATTTCGCCCCAGTGTAATCAGCCAGACAAAAGGACTCACAATCTCAAAATTTATTCTCGGTGCAACTTTCCAGATTATTAAAAAAAGATCAGCTAAAAGCCTTTCCGAGGTTTTTGTGTCATTAATAACTTTTTGGATAAGTGAAAAAAGGATAGGTGCGTAACGGTTGTAAACTACTTCCAAAGCTCTCTTATCGTTCTTTGCAATTAAACTAAAAAGCTCTTTGTCTGATAGAGTTAATATACTCATATATGTTATGATTTATTTATTTATACACACAAAAAAGTAATTTACTATTTTAAGAGAAGCATTCTTCTCTGAGTAGAATATTTGTCAGTTGTTAGCTGGTAAATGTAAACTCCGCTTGGCAGGTTATTTGCTCTGAATATCTTCCTATAATTACCGGCATTCTGCTTTTCGTTTAATACTTCCTCAATAAGATTTCCTAATATATCAAAAACCTTCAGACTTACAAAACTATCCTCATCAATTTGATATTCAATTAAAGTTTCAGGATTAAACGGATTTGGATAATTTTGCGACAGCTTAAAGCCGGGTTCTGAAGTGATTAAATCAACTCCGGAAGTTTGATAAAACCTTTCGTATAATTCATCCCACAACTCATTCCGTCCTTTATCATATCCCAGCGCCCACATCCCCACTCCTTTATAATTCTTGGACTGGGCTAAAGCATATTTAATCCCCAGGCTTGAGTCATTATCAAACCATACCTGATACCAGCTCGTATCGTTATTCTGCCACCTGTACCATGGCACTCTGTAATTTCCTGCCCACTGTAATCCGTAAATTTGTGAATTCGGCTGATCTGTTGTAAACCTTGTCGAACCTATATATTTAATCACCGGCGAATTGATTTCTCCCGACCGCGAGAGCCATTTACATCCATAATAAGGAACTCCTAAAACCAACTTGTGGGGAGTTGTTGCTGTCGGGCTGGCATATTGTGTGTTTACTGTATTGTAAATATTGTAAGATCCTCCAAGAAAAGGTGCCGAGGGTCCTGTTGTAGTGCTCCAGCTTCCATAAAAATCGTAACCCATTATAAATATATAATCACATGCGTCCGCTAATCCTTGTAATTTCCAGCTGCTCCAGTTTACCGCCGGACCCGCAAACGAAATCTCTGCTGTCGGAACAACTGCCTTTATATATGCTGAGAGATCTGACATAAAACCGTTAACCTCATCCCCCCGGTCAGATGTAAGTAATGCCTCAAAATCTATATTTATTCCGTCTAACTGATACTGCTGCATCTTTGCAAGTACATTACTGAAAAATACCTGCTTTGCTGTCGGAATAGTCATTATTTGGTGAATTTGACTTCCGCTGAAATTTACCGCACAAAGAATAATTTTTACACCATTTGTATGTGCCGCATTAATAACATCAGTCCATGGCCAGTAACTTGGATTAGTTACTCCCCCCAATGAATCTACCACGAAATCGAACGCTGCAATATGAGTTAATATATCATAGCGAAGATATGGTTTGGCTGTTTGATATTCCCAGTCTGGAAGGTATCCGAAAATAGTTACGTCAAGGGATTTGCTCTTGTCAAATTGAAGAGGGATTATCTCTTTCCCCTCAGGATCAAATTCACTTGGCATTAATGGTTCAGTTAAATGCAGCTCATATTCAGTTGCATGAATTGATTTGTATTCCTGCGAATACAGAACCTGAGTTGAAAAGAACAATATTACGAAATATATAATCCTTGACATTCCAATTATTTCCGTACTGTTAATCTCTATTTTTCCTTGAAATTAGAGATTATAATCTTTAACTGGTCTAATCCCTCCGTTAAAGCCGCAATTCCTGGCTGAAGAATAACTGTGGAGTCTATATCATAAATTCTCTGGTTCACTCCCGCACTTGTAGATGACCAGTCATGTCTTTTCATGAATGAATCCATGCTCACTTTCTCGCCGCACCATGAGGCAATAATAATATCCGGGTTTCTCATCATTACTTCAGGCGCTATTGTCATTCTGTCTTTTGCTTTTCTTTTTCCCCTCATCTCCGGGAATATATCATCCCCTCCGGCTATCTCAATTAACTCGCTTACAAAAGTATTCCCGGCAATCATAGGATCATCCCATTCTTCGAAATAAACTCTCGGTCTTACTTTAAGCTTTGCGCTTTTTGCCCGCACTGTCTCCATTTTCTTTTCGAGTGTGGCTATAAGTTTTTGCACTTCCTTCGTTTTTCCCACAATCGAACCAACTATAAGCATCATGTTTATAATTTCCTGGATTGTGTGCTGATTGTTTGCCACAACATTGAATCCCATCTGAATTAATTTTTTAGTCATAATAGCCTGAACATCCGAAAATGTGAAAATCAGATCAGGATTAAGCTCTGCTATTAAATCATAATTCGCATCAATAAAAGATCCTACAACAGGTTTTGTTTCTTTCGCAATTCCTGGTCTCTTTGTAAACTCACTTATACCTACTATCCTGTCTTCTTCTCCAAGTGCATACAAAAGTTCTGTGGTTTCTTCCGTCAGACAAATGATTCTTTCCGGGAAATTAGTTTTCATTTCTTTCAACTCCAAATAATTTTACAAATTCATTCTTACTGTTACTCAATTCGTCTATCCTTTTATACTCATCTCTCATCTCATTTACTTCGGTTTTTTCTATCATTCCGTAGAACTTCTCGGATAATACTGACTCGGCCGCACAAACTCTCGAAAAACCGGCTATCTCGTTATCCGAAGATACAACAACCAGATTTCTTGGATTCCTTGCGGTTCCGATATCATTTTTCATTATTTCATCTGCGGATTTTGAATTGGAATATTTTATTGTCACTTTATCCGGTTTAATCGCGATATTCGCATACCCGTCAAAATATACTTTCACCTTTATATTGCGCGTGTGGAAATACCTTTCGATTATAAAGATCAGTCTTTCCCTGGCGGATTCTTTGTTTCTCTTTTGAAGTGACTGTAAAAACGGGACTTTCCCAATCAGGTTGTTTCCGTCAATTAAATATTCTTTCATAAATTCTTTTTGTGTAGAAAAATAAATTAGCTATTTTTCTGTATAAGAAAAAAGTAAATACTAAATAATGTCAAAAAGATATACTCCTAAGATAATAGTTTTATTCCTAAATTTAATAATATTTTTCGTGGTATTTAGCTGTACCGGTGAGAAAAAGGAAATCCCCCGTGATAATGAACTCATCTTTAATATCGATTCTTCTCTTATTTCAGCCACTATTTCAGACTCTGCTCTCTTAGTGAAATTCAATCCCCCAAAACTCTGGCTTTCTGTTAACAGTGAAAAATTTAACTTTGATCCCCTTGATATTCCCGCTATTAATCTAAATCCTCTTTTTTCATTTGCCAATCTGGGGGACTCTTCCTCTCTTCGGATAAGTAAGATCATCTCTAAGGATTCCCCTTCCTCGGATACCAGACTGTTTTCTGTATATGATTCTCTTCTTAAATCTGCCTGTGGAAAAAATCTTATTAAATCAGGATCTTTCAAAAAAGACGGTTTTACTATTCATCAGTATTTAATCAGAAAATCAGGATTTATTAAATTCCTGCTCCTGTTCTTTAATGCAAAAGGAGATATTTTAGTTTTTAATTACTCTGCTAAAAATGGAAATTATCTTAATGTTTTAAAAGCCATCGAATCATCTATTGGTTCAATTAATTTAATTCAATAACCTATTTAATGGAGGATATTATGTTAAAGAAAATCATTACAGCAATGTTGCTTTTAACAATTGCTTTTTATTCTTTTGGGTGTTATACCAATACTCACATAGTTGGTAAAGGGGCTCAGACTTCTCAGGTAGTGGAAGAGAGGCAGTGGTATGTACTATGGGGACTTGTTCCTATAAATAAAGTGGATTCTCAGTCAATGGCTGGGGGAGCAAAAGATTACCGGATCGAAACCTCCATCACTTTCATGGATTGGGTAATAAGTATTTTTACTTCTGTTGTCAGTGTTGTTCCTTCTACAGTTAAAGTAATGAAGTAAGTTCTTCTGTTTTTTTCGATGGCTTTTTGATCCTGGGCAGAAGTTCTTCTTCTGCCTCTTTTTTATCTTCCGCTGAAGAATTGATTTGATTTAGTAAGTTTAAGATCCTGCAGATGCGGTGCCTTTACTCGTATCTCAAATCGGTAACCGGTGTACATTCCTAATGGGTTCCATGTAAAACTCATTGTCCAGCAGTGCAAATCTCTCGTTACCATTACCTGTGGTGCAGAGAATTGTTTGTTCTCGATGTCATAACTCCCCGTTACGCTGAATTTCCAGCTCTTCGTTAAGTTAAAATTCAGATTACCGCTTATATTAGAATATTTGCTTGTCATGTCAGGAGTCGGTTTGCTCATATTATAGTTATAGTTCAGGGCAATTGACCAGGGTATTGAAAAATCAGCATTATATGTGTCATATAATCCCCGGTAGGTTGAACCGGTCACATACGTTTCCGCTTCTTCTTCAGTCACATCCTCTTCCCCTTCTTTAACTTCCGGTTTAAGTTTATCTCCGGAAATAGATGTCGAAATTGCAAAATTAAAATTCTTTAGCCTCAGCAGCCCCTTCCCTTCTGTAACAATAAATTTATTTACTTCCCCTACACCTTTCACATAATTATACAATGAATAGGTTGAAGAACCGGCTAAACTTAAATAGTCTCCGATTTGTGTATTGTAGCCTATATTCAGATCTGAGAACTTTATACTGTCCGCCGCAAAGTTGTAATTTAAGGATGCCCGCAAATTCAGTAATTGTATCTTTTGCTCTTTGGATGTTGTATCTGTCAGATCCGGCTTCGTTTTCATCTCAAATGTATTCTGCATGCTGAAACTCATGCTCTGTGATTCATACGAAGAAGCCCCTCCAAAAAGCTCCCTCTCAAATTTATTATATTTTATCTGCTCCCCTTTTGAATTTATGTAATGATCAAAATAGCCCCATCCGTCCTCGGAAAAATCAGGCTGATAATTATACGATATGGATGGTTGAAGTATATGCCTGAATGCTGCTATTCCAAATGTGTTCGGTTGGATTATGCCGTATATCTTTGTTGATGCACTTACGCCTGCATTAAAAGTTCTTACAAAATTAATCTCGTGCATATCATTTGTTATTAAAGAATCGGTGTCGGAATAAGGGCTGTATCTCGATTCCTTCATAACTCGTTTATTGTACCAAATCTCCCTGTAACTGAAATTCGGGGTGATATTAATGAAACCTATCTTCGGAGATGCACTTAGTGAAATATTGTGCTGAGCTCCTCCTCTTATTGTTAAATCCCCATCCTTCTTCAGGCGCCTGTTTGAAAATTGTCCGTTATAACTCATTCCGAGCGCTTCATACCACTTCTCATCAGTCACTGAAGTTTGCGACTTGAAAGGATAAAAATGCGATTTGCTGAACGTTATATTAGGCAGATACTCATCAATGATATTGTCATCTAAATTCTGATTCCTTCGGTAATTTACCGAAAGTGAAGTCCCTGACTCTTCCCAGTTCTTGTAATATGTTGCGCTTGAATTAATGTCTTTATTCATCAATTGATCAATATTAGTACTTGTATTCTGGTAATAACTTCCGGTGACGAATTGCAGATTTGCGTCAAAACGTGAAGTCGGCGTTATTGTCTGGTTATGTACTAAGTATAATCTCCAGTTTTTTGTTTCGTTATAATCAGCATCAGTTTTTTCACCCTGGTGTAAATCTGAATAACTCCCCTCGAACGTACCGCTGTATGAATAACGCTGTGAATACCTGAACCTCGTGTCAAGATTGTATCCCCCCTTTAGGAAATAATCTGCTGTCAGATTTACATCCATATAATCGCTTATCGCCCAGAAATAACCTACACGGGAGAAATATCGGCCGTATCCTGCTCTGTCTCCGAATGAAGGAACAATTATTCCCGAACGCCTTCCTCTTTGAATCGGAAATACTGCAAATGGAATCGGTATCGGGAACGGTACATCTCCAAACGCCAGGAAAATCCACTTCCCTATCACCTGCTCCTTTTGCACCATTTTCATCTGCTGTCCGAAAAAATAATAATGCGGATTATCAAGTGTACAGGTGGAATAGACTCCCTTTTCTATGAAAAATGTTTCTTTATCAACCTTCTTTATTTTCGCCCCTGAATAAGAAGCTTCATTCTCTTTCGTTTGTGCGTATGTAATGTATCCCCTTTGGGTTTTGAAATTATACCTCATTATATTCCCCTTGAACTCCTCCCCCTTATCCAGCATGATTGGCGTCTCGTCCATTTTCCCTTCTGTCGTATCGCTTTTCCTCCCGTATGCTTCTATGTTGCTCGTCTGAAAATCAACATTTATTATACCGCTCCTCAGTTCGGTATCCTTATACTTTAAGTAGCCGGTTCCGAAAATATCCATCTTCTTTTTATCAACATAAAATATCAGAGAATCTTTCGACGATGAATAAATAATGGAATCAATATCACTCTTTTTCTTTACCGTGTCAGCAGCTATCTGGAGTGTATCAAGTGGCGCCGGTAGCGATGTGCTGAGCGTATCGTTTACATCCTGGCCATTGCTGGTGCCGATTAGAGCTAAAAAAAATAATATTGCGAGAACCTTTGGCATCTTAGGGAATTACTTTTTATAGAATACAAGTGCTGATGCTCCCTTAATTCCGGCATCATTCTTTAATTTCGCTGGTATGACTTTTATTCTTGGCGATAAAGATTTCAGGACTCTCTCCCTTGCTGAACTGGAGATTGATTCAAATAACCTTTTCCCGAATCCTGCTACTCCGCCGCCAATTATTATTGTTGTTACGTCTAAAACATTACTCACACTCGCAAGAGCACAACCGAGGTTCCTTCCAATCTCATTAATAACATTAATCGAAAATTCATCCCCAGTCTCTGCCGCCATACTTATAATTTCCGGTGTCAATAAATCAAGATCATTCTCCAGAATTTCATATATCTTCGAATCCTTGTTCATACCAAGCAATTCACGGACATCTTCAACCAGATAATTATTTCCCGTATAGGCTTCAATACATCCTACCGATCCGCAATTGCATTTTTTTCCGTTAATATTTATTGAAACATGTCCTATCTCTCCGGCACCCCCTGTTTCGCCACGGTATAACTTTTTATTTAAAATCAGTCCTCCCCCAACGCCTGTTCCTAAAGTTACCATTATAAAAGAATTAAATGCTTTCCCTGAACCGAAAATCAACTCTCCTAATGCTGCTGTATTCGCATCATTCTCTACAAAAGTCTCTATTCCTGTCTCCTTTTCAATAATACTCCCTAAATGGACTTTCCCCCAGCCCGGAATATTCGGGGGATTTTCTACCGTCCCCTTTTTAATTGAAATAATTCCCGGTGAACCGATGCCAATCCCTGTAAATTTATATCTGCTCTCCTTTTGAAGCTCTTTTACCCCTTTTATAATCTGTTTAATTACATGTTTTGGGCCTTTTTCAGCGTTTGTCTCTAAAACCAGTTTTTTAACAATTTTTCCGTGTGGCGTAACTACACCAAATTTTACACTGGTTCCTCCAAAATCAATCCCTATAGCTAATTTCTTCTTATCAGGCATAACTGTCCTATTAAATTATTAATAACAATTTACAAAAATACAAATTTACTAATTTAATTGATAATAGAGCGGGTCTTTCTTTTCACCAAATATCCGTTTTCTGCCAATTTCAATATCCGGAGTCCTTCTCTCTTCCCGGCTTTACGGAAAACCACCCCCCCATTCGACCACCAAATGAATACTCCCTGAATATAAAGCCGTACTAAAGCCGTATTAAAGCCGTACAAGACCCGTACTAAAGCCGTGCAAATAAGCATCGCATAATAACCCGTTTTGGTTCAAAAATTCTCCCCTTTTGGTCATAAATTTTGCTTATTTTTCTGCTGCAAAGAGAAATTCGGGGATATCTATCAAATGGAGAAGGATATAAATAAAAAAAGCACATGTTTATATGCTTTTTAAGAAACTATACTATTTTTTTTGGTTGGGGCTGTTAGCTGAGTAGACTTGTTCTCTTCTCACTTGTTGGGATTTAGCGTTTTTTGTTTTTCACCTTTTTCAGTTTATCCTTCCCTGCGAGTTTCCAGTCCGGAATACTCACCACTGATTCAACTTTATTTTCAATCCTATCCGGTAAAGAGGGAAAAAAATCTAACCCTGTAACCCTTTCGACACTGTCAATCGTCACCGCAAAACTGGTTAATTGATTTTTAGAACTTTTATTCGGAATGATAAAACCTATCCCCTTGACATTCCGACTGTTTGTATCCAGAATTACCTTATAAAAATAATTTGGAACTGAAACCTCGTTTACACCTATTGTCTTCAACCCCGGCTCTAAAACAGGCCCCGTAACGATCAGGAGAGATTTATATTCAACAGCCCAATTCCGTACTTGCTCCTCTAATTTTTTCCAGATCCCCCTGTTGAAACTCGGATTTTGAGGACTCATATTGCTAAAATAAAAGGATTCACGCATAGTCACTTCCGAATATCCCATATCAGCAGCCGGCGCCAGATGTCCCTTATCATATCCGCTCTTAACGTAATCCTTCTCTTCTGCGCTCCCTGTTGATACTTTTGGATCGGCAATAAATTTATCCCCCCGCTTAAAAACTATAACCGTCTTTTCCGCTGTCAGATTATAAGCCACCCAGTTTGCCTGCTCATGCCTCTCGTTATATGACAACGCATACCCCGTGTGAAAAATCAAATCATCTTCTTTCCTTAAATAAGGTATCTCTAAAGGATATGTAACGGTACGGTCATAATTGGGAGATTCTTTTTTTTGATAGGAAGAATTAGTCTTGACCCCGTTTTGGGCAAAGTTAAATCCGGCAACAATTAACACCATCATCACAACATTTTTAACCATATTTCCCTTAAAATTGATAAAAATTAATAAAAATAATGCTTAAAATAGCTAAGTTTTTTCAAAAAGAAAAAATCTTTAAATATTAACCGATTTTTTTCATTTAAATTTGACCAATACATAATAAAATGCTAATTTAACAAGGTAAATATTTTATTTGGCATTAAAAACCTGATAAAATATTTATTTAATAACTCAATAAATAAATACCACAAAAATATTATTAATACAACGAAATAGTTGTAATAATTAATGGAGAAATTATGTCAGAATATATGCACAAAATCTTGGCAGAAGTCAAAGCAAAGAACCCCGCTGAACCTGAATTTCACCAGGCAGTTGAGGAAGTCCTCGAATCCCTTGAAGTAGTTCTTGATAGGCATCCCGAGTATAAATCCGCAAAAATTCTTGAAAGAATGATTGAACCGGAACGCGTTATTATGTTCCGTGTTCCATGGATGGATGACCAAGGCGAAATCCACATCAACCGCGGTTTCAGAATCCAGATGAATAGCGCAATCGGCCCATTCAAAGGCGGCTTGAGATTCCACCCTTCAGTAAACCTTGGAATCTTAAAGTTTCTTGCTTTCGAACAAGTATTTAAAAACAGTTTAACCACACTCCCAATGGGTGGTGGTAAAGGTGGCAGCGATTTTGATCCTAAAGGAAAAAGTGATCATGAAGTTATGCGTTTCTGCCAGGCCTTCATGTCGGAACTATCCAGACATATTGGCGCAAACCTTGACGTTCCTGCCGGTGATATAGGCGTCGGTGCCAGAGAAATCGGTTTCCTGTTTGGCCAGTATAAAAAACTTAAGAATGAGTTCACCGGTGTCCTTACCGGTAAAGGATTAAACTGGGGCGGTTCGCTCGTTCGACCTGAAGCTACCGGTTTCGGTGCTGTTTACTTTGCAGAGCAAATGCTCAAAACCAAAGGACATGAAGTAGCAGGAAAAACTTTCGCAATCTCCGGTTTCGGTAACGTTGCTTGGGGTGCCGCTATAAAAGTTAATCATCTCGGCGGTAAAGTTCTTACAATTTCCGGTCCCGACGGATTCATCTATGATAAAGATGGTGTCTCTGGTGAAAAAATTAATTACATGCTTAAACTCCGATCCAGCGGTCAGGATATTGTTGCACCATACGCTAAAGAATTCGGAGCTGAATTCCACACTGGAAAACGTCCTTGGGGAGTGAAAGTTGATGTGGCCATGCCTTGCGCAACTCAGAACGAACTCCACGAAGAAGATGCAAAAGAACTTGTTAAAAACGGATGCATGTGCGTTTGCGAAGGTGCCAACATGCCTACTACAATCCCCGGCGTAAAAGTATTCGAAGCTGCTAAAATATTGTATGCACCCGGTAAAGCTTCAAATGCTGGCGGTGTTGCTACTTCAGGTCTCGAAATGACCCAGAACAGCATGCGCCTCCCATGGCAGGCTGAAGAAGTTGATAAACGCTTACATGAGATAATGATCAGAATCCATGATAATTGCGTTAACACAGCTGAACGCTTTGGCAATCCCGGAAACTATGTTTACGGGGCTAATATTGCCGGCTTCCTCAAAGTCGCTGACGCTATGTTAGATCAGGGTCTCGTTTAATTTTCTTCCCTCCATCCCTCTCCCCCTGGAGAGGGATGGTTTCTTTATTGAAATAATATGAATCACTTAATCTACTCGGACGATAATCTCCGTTGCCAGATCGACAACACTCCCTACAATCTGGGCTTCTACCATGTCGAATTTTATTCACACAATGGCATCCCCGCTATGGATGAATCTCCTGAAATTTCTCAATACTTCTTTTACCCAAGCAGTGGAACTCTTCGGGATAAAAACTTCAACATCGTCCTTTATAACGCCCGGTTCGATACTTACCGCGGTTATATCCCCCCTCACTTAAATAAATAACTTATGACCGGTACACTTTATCTCGTGTCCACCCCAATTGGAAATTACGATGACATCACGCTTCGCGCCATAAAAACCCTCAGCGAAGTTGACCTGATTATATGTGAGGAATACCGTGAGGCTAACCGCCTCCTTGCTCATCTTCAGATAAAAAAAACCCTCCATTCTCTCAACGAACATAACCAGGAAAAAGATTCTATGGATTTCCTGCTCATGCTGCTGGAAGGAAAAAATATCGCTCTGATTTCCGATGGCGGGACCCCCGTCTTCTCCGACCCCGGCCTCGATCTCGTAAACCTTTGCATCCAGAATAAAATCACTATCATCCCTGTCTCCGGTGCAAATTCCCTCCTCCCCGCTCTTATCACTTCAGGATTCGAACTGGATAAATTTTACTATGCAGGCTGGCTAAGTCCTAAAAAAGATATACGTAAAAAAGAACTCTTTCATCTTCGCTCCATAAAAAATCTGCTCATCATTATGGACACTCCCTACAGACTAAGAACCCTCCTGTCAGATATCCTCTCAACTTTTGGAGGCAAAATTCAAGTCTCACTGGCTTACCAGATATCAATGAAGGATGAACTTTTTTTGAGGGGGAACATTGAACATGTCCATGCCAAAGCCAATGCCCAAAATCTGAAGGGTGAGTTTGTCCTGGTAGTGGACAATAGAAAATGAATAATCCCTGGCTTAAAATAAGCTTGGACGATTATGAAAGCCACATGTCCCTCCCTTCAATCGCTCAGGCTCAATATCTTTCATCTTTTTTGGAAAAATTATTAAATTCATATAACCCGCAATCTTTAGCACTTATAGGTTGTGCCGGTGGAAATGGCCTTGAGAAAATCAATCCGTCACAAATTCAAAAAGTAGTTTGCGTAGACATCAATTCCGGATTTATAGAAACTGCCAAAAAAAGATTTGTTTCAGTCTTCAAGAATATCGAATTTGTAACTGCAGATATTGTTTCGGATGAATGCAGGTTCTCACCTGTTGAGTTGATTTTCGCGGGTTTGCTGTTTGAATATGTGGACAACTCTGCTGCTCTGAATAACATTATTAAACATCTCGAACCAAATGGCAAATTAGCCGTAATTCTTCAACTCCCCAATCCTGATATTCCGGAAGTTTCACCGAGTCCATTTAATAGTCTGGAAAAATTAATTGAACTATTTTCGTTCGTCTCCCCCGATAAACTTATTGAATTATGTCTTCTTAAAGGACTTGATCTGATTCTTCAATCGAGAACCGGACTGAATTCCGGCAAGGAATTTATGGAATTAGTATTTCAAAAAAATCATAGCTCAGTCTGATCTCCCCCTGTATAAGTTTCAACTCTGTTCAAATTACCCCCGATTCCGAAATTTAACCAATAAAAAAGGAGCAGGTTTAATAAAAGAATTAAATCCTGCTCCCGTATAAAAGAATATTTAATTCGGGTTTATCCCGTAAAACTGCTTACAATTCCATCCATTGTCTGGCTTCTGGCGTGAATTTCATTAAGCTTTTGAATAATCCTCAAAATGTTTTCTCTCCTGTCTTCAATAATAGCGGTAAGAAAACCTCTGATCTCCGGAGAGTTGCATTCCTCAAACACACGCTCATAAAATCTCACGGATGCTGTCTCTTGCCTTAACGCTTCGTTAAGTGACGAACAGGAATTTCGACATGCATGGTTGCAGTTAAAATCTAATTCAGCCATGGGTAATCCTTTTATAAAATTAAAGTCCAATTTCTATCTCTGTAATTCTTTAACGATTTCTTTCCCTCTTCTCAGGGCTTGTTCGTTAACCGGTATTGTGTGATGGTGTCGTTCCGGTAATACTGTCTTTAGTGCACTTAATATTGATTCAATATTGACTAAGGGTTTCAACTCAAGAAATGCTCCTAACAATATCATATTTGCCGCTTGCTTCTTGTTTAACTTTGTAGCCTCTTCAAGTGCGGAAATCTTGATATATTTTATATCATCCCTTCTTGGTTTACTTATTACAGTTGAGTCCTCATAGATTACTAATCCGTTTGGCTTCACTGCTTTCTCGAATTTATCCATTGAAGGCTGATTTAATAAAATCGCACTGTCGAATTTTGATATTATCGGAGAACTGATCCTTTTGTCTGAAATTATCACTATGCAATTTGCCGTTCCGCCTCTCATCTCCGGGCCATACGATGGCATCCAGCTAACTTCCTTATTCTCTATCATGGCGGAATAAGCCAGCATCTGTCCTAATGATAAAACTCCCTGACCTCCAAAACCCGCAATAATTATTTCTTCTGAGTGTTGCATTCTTCTTTCCTTCTTCTAATTGTTTTGTGGTATTTTAAGGTCGCCAAGGGTGTACTCGGGAAACATTTTTTCTTCAAGATACTTTATCGTCTCAACCGGTGTAATTTTCCAGCCGGAAGGGCAGTTTGATACAACTTCTATAAAGCATGTACCTCTGTCCAGTTTTTGATATTCAAAAGAATTCCTTATTGCTTTCTTCAGTTTCCTGACTGCATTTGGAGTGTGTACTGCTTGCCTGGTCACATAATAAGCACCGGGTAATGTCGCTACCAGATTAGAGATCTTTAAAGGATATCCTATTTTCTTAACATCCCTTCCGTATGGCGTTGTGGACGTTATCTGTCCGGCTAATGAAGTAGGCGCCATTTGCCCTCCCGTCATTCCGTAAATTCCATTATTGATAAATATCATCAATATGTTTTCGCCCCGGTTCACGGTATGTATAGTCTCACCCGTTCCTATTGCGGCTAAATCTCCGTCTCCCTGATATGAATAGACATATTTATCGGGTAACACTCTCTTTACTCCCGTTGCTACTGCACTGGCTCTGCCATGGGCAGCTTCCTGCATATCCACATTCATATAATTATATGCAAAAACTGAACACCCGACCGGTGCTATACCAATTGTGCAGTCCTGGATTCCCATTTCATCAATAACTTCCATTAGAACTTTATGCACTACTCCATGTCCGCAACCCGGGCAATAATGCTGATATTTGTCTGTTAGTGTGCCTGGTTTTTCATAGACACATTCAAGTTGTTGTAATACTGATTCGTCCATTGTTTTCTCCAATCTTCCTAAACTTTTTTCGTGCCTGCTAATTTGACTATTTCCTGACATATAACTTCAGGATCAGGAATCATGCCACCCATTCTTCCTGTAAAGTGTACTTGCTTTTTCCCGTTCACTCCCAGTTTTACATCTTCCACCATCTGTCCGGCATTCATTTCCACTACTAAAAAATTATCAGCTGTATCTGCTAATTTATTTAATGCATCGTATGGATAAGGATATAATGTAATAGGTCTGAATATTCCCGCTTTAATTCCCTGCTCTCTTGCTAAATCCATAGCTTTCTGCGATATCCTGGAACTCAAACCGTATGCACACACAATAACCTCTGCATCCTCACAGTTTATTGTTTCATATTTGACCTCATTCTTGCAGATCTCGGTATATTTTTTCTGGAGTTTTATATTGACCTGCTCCATAACTTCTGGCTCAATAAAGAGAGTCGTAACTATATTTCTTTCTCTTGTTTTGGGTTTTCCGGTTGTTGCCCATTCCGGTCTGGTATAAGGTAAAGATCCGTCAGGTGGCAACTCAACTTTTTCCATCATCTGGCCTAATGCACCATCAGTCAAAATCATAACAGGATTCCTGTATTTCTCGGCTAAGCGGAATCCCTCAAAAACAAAATCAGCCATCTCCTGAACCGAAGAAGGGGCTAACACTATTAATCGGTAATCACCGTGTCCTCCGCCTTTCGTAGATTGGAAATAGTCTCCTTGTCCTGGTTGAATTGTCCCTAACCCAGGGCCGCCTCTGTTGACATTGACAATTAAGCAAGGCAACTCTCCTGCAGCAATGTAGGAAATTCCCTCTTGCATTAAACTTATTCCGGGACTCGAGGAAGAGGTCATTGCTCTTGCACCTGCTCCTGCTGCCCCAAATACCATATTGATTGAAGCTACTTCACTCTCAGCCTGTACTACTACAAAATTCCTTTTGGGGGCTTGTTCCTCAAAATATTCCAGAATCTCCGATTGAGGTGTTATGGGATAACCGAAATACGCTTGCAAACCTGCTCTGATCGCTGCTTCAGCAAGAGCTTCGTTCCCTTTCATCAGTTTAATCTCTTTACTCATCTTTATTTCCATTCTTAGGGTTAAATATTTTAATTAGACAGCTTTGTCCTTTTTAGGCATTCTGTATACAGTTATTGCGGAATCAGGGCAAACTAATGCACAATTCACGCATCCTGTACAGCTATCATCCTTTAATTCTGCATATCTGTAGCCTCTTAGATTTATCTCCCTCGAAAGCTGTAAGCTGTTTTGAGGACATGCAACGATGCAGAGTTCGCATCCTTTACATATTTCACTTGCTATTATTACGGCACCTTTTATCATTTTCTTCTCAATTTATTAGTTTTTTCACTAAGGTGAACAATATATGTGCCAATCTTTATCATTCCTTCATTTTACTGAATTGGTTCCCTCTTCCCCCTAAATCGAAGTTCATTTTCCCTTGATACTGTGAAAATAAGAGGATTTTCGTTTTTTTTACAGCTTTCCCTCCGTTATCTTTTAACATTCAATATCTTTTGGATTATCTTCATTTTCCAATTCTTAGAACTCCATTTCTTCATTCATTCCTAATTTTGAGAATAAACTAATCACCGATTATGCATTGGGGTGGGTTTTTGGAATGATTGGGAAAAGGAAAAAAATGGAATGATGAAAAAATGGACAAACCCGGAAGCTGGACTACTGACCGTCAGTTGACGGACGTCGGATGACTAATTATAGAAACAATTTTTCCTATGATTTCTACCATCATATAACCACGTAGCGGTGACATATTGGTAGAAGCTAAATTTTTTTGTTTCAGACGGGAACTAATCGTATTTTGCAATAGATTTTCAAAAACATTTAATTGAAAATCCGATTACTAACGGAAGGTTTCTTGAATTTAAATGTTATGAGAAAAATTAATTAACAGAGCCAAAATCAGCACATTTACTAATAGCAAAAAGGACATTATGAAAATTCACATTAGCGATGTACCGTATCTTTTAAAATACGATTATAATTTTAGAAGGCGGTTTAAAAAACTATTGCTGATTGGATGTTTTGGTCTGATAATTATTTCAGTTTTACTGATTATTGCAGGTTATTTTTTCCTGACCCCTGTTATTGGTTTTATCTTCTCGTTATTCCCAATGTTGACTGAACTGCTATTCGGCTATGCGCGTGGTTTTTTAGCCTCATTTATGATGACAGATCTGCTGAATTTATTAACTCCTCTAACCGATACTGCCGGCGTTGCAGAATTGAAAGGATTAATAGTCAAATATTTCGACCAGATGAAAAACACTTCCGGTATTGATTTTCAAAGTTTCCAGAATTTTATTTCAACTATCAAGTCTGTTGTTAGTGACGGACAGATTCTTCCGGCAGAACTTGACACTGTTAGAAAACTATTGCCTAATTAAATTAGAAAAAGACTGAATTTACCGTTAATACCCCTTTTGCATATCAAAAAGGCTCTTCTTCATCCGGGGGGCTATTTGGTCTTCCGTTCTCCTCTTCTTCTTCTTTTTCCTTGTTGTTAAAATTATATTTTATGTTGAGAAGTATCATGGGAGCTTCTCTTGTATGATATGAGTAGTTTGAAAAATCAGCCCCGCTTGAAGTAGATTCGTGTTTGGCTGTTTTAAATAAATCCCTGATTTGTAAAATTACAGTAAGCTTTCTTGGGATGATTTCCTGTTTTGCCGCAAAGTCAATCGTTATATAAGCTTTCTCTTTTTCTTGATATGACACTGATGGGCTATTGTATCTTGTGTTTAGTTGTAATTGAGTCCCTTCAAAAATGGTAAAACTGTTATTCCACCGTACATTCCAATTAAAGCTCTTCTTGTCAAATGATTCGCCCAGCATGTTTCCCTTAATTGTATAATCAAAAACGTTCCCCATTATATTAGTATTCCAGAATTCCAATGGGTCGGCATAAACAGAGAATTCAGTTCCCAAAGAATAGTCCGTTCCAACGTTTGCATAAGTATTCAAAATTACATTATCGGAATATACTGAGCGGACACCTTCAATTTTATTATTGCTTACCCTGTAATACACTATATCTGACAAAGTGATCATGCCAATTAATGTTTGCATACCCAATTCGTATGAATCAATCAGGACAGGCATTAGATCCGGATTCCCGCGTCTTAGATTATTTGCATCTATCCATGTATCAAAGGGTTCGAGCCACCATCCGTCCGGACGTTCAATTCGTCGGGTGTAACTTGACATTATTTGGGAGCTTTCATTGAATTTATATGAACCATGAATCGAAGGGAAAATGTCCCATCGGTTTATTGAAAAGGATCTGTTTTGATTAAGAAGTTCAATAGTTCTGTAAGTCAGCTCTCCGCGAACTCCGGCTTGGATTCCCAAATTGCCAAATTCATTTGAAAAGATAGAATACAGCGACAGTTCAGTCATATTGGATTTTGTCGGATTACTAAAGGCAGCCTGAAAATCATAATTCTTTGTGATGGGATTAAACTCGTATAAATTTGCTGTCTCCCTGTTTATTTCCATTTCACCTTCAGAACCGGCTTCAAACTTTAAAGACTCTCCTAATGGCAATGTATAGTCTAATTTCCCTTCAAACTCTGTTTCCGGTCCATCCTCGGTTGTTTTTTTTCCGTACGTCTGCACTAAATTTTCAAATTCAACCGTTGAGGATATTTCCTCAGATGTGTGATGACCTACAAAAAACTCTGTTGTTAATAAATGGCCTTTTTGAGGGAAAGTATGTGCATAATTCATATTTACTGCATAAGCAAAGCCTTTGCGTTCAGCGGTTTCCGTATTAAGTGAATATTGCCGGGTAGTGCTTAACGTTGTCCAGCGAATAAAGTCATCTGTTGAATTCTCCCATGATTTTCTATCTCCGAACCTGCCGCCAAAACTGAGAACATCCTTATCAGATAAATTAAATTCAATCCCGCCTCGAAGACCGTATGACAAACGCTCGTGGGAATTATTACCGGAGGAATTGATATAAGAAGTTGAATTCGAAAGATTAAATGTCCTCTCTCTTTTTGATGTACCGGGGGAATATCTTTTGCTGTAGTCCATTCCAAAGTTATATTTTATGAAGTCATTCTTATACTCAAATAAAAAGTCCCCCCCATATTTATCATTTAATCCGGCATTGGCATTTACCACTCCGTTTAATCCCGATTCCACTTGTTTCTTTAAGATAATATTTATAATTCCGGATGTTCCTTCAGCACTGTACTTCGCTGATGGATTTGTAATAATCTCAATCCGCTCAATTGTACTGGAAGGTATTTGCTGTAATATGTCTTGAACATCCATCACCGAAGGTCTGCCGTCTATCAGTACAATAAAACTTGAACTGCCTCTTAAGCTTACGTTGCCTTCTATGTCAACTGTAACAGAAGGAACATTTTCAAGAACATCAGCTGCTGTGCCTGAAATAGTCGTAGTAATTTGGCTTACGTCAATCACTTGTTTATCAATTTGGTAGGAGACAGGCGAGCGTTGTCCTGTTACAATCACGCTATTGAGATTAAAGGCTGTCGATTGAATAAAGATCTCTCCAAGATCTACATTAGATCTTGACCGGTCAATTGTAATGCTGTCGATTACTTTTTTATCATACCCGATAAATGAAATCTGCAGGTAATAGGAACCGCTTGGAAAATCGGTTAGACTGAATTTCCCTTCCTTAGTTGTTACCGTCCCGGTTATCTGCTTTTGATCACTTGATTGAAAAAGAACTATGTTGGCATATTCGATAGGTACTTTATCCTTGGCATCAAGGATGGTTCCTTTAATCTCTAATTCACTTTTTCTTACCTGACCAATTAATAAAAATGGTAAAAGTATTGAGATCAGAAAATATTTTTTTATTATTGACATACTAATTTATCTTACGTTTCGTATTAAATGAAAACAAAATAAACAAGAAATTTATTTTAAGTATTTCTCTGTTATCAGGCTGATTTCTTGTGAAATAGTTTATATACTTCAAACCAGGTGATACTTAATACTCCTGCAAATAAGCAAAGAATAATATCATTAAAGTAAAGTGTTTGAAATTTGAAAAGATCCCTGAATATGGGCAAATAGATAGCTAATCCAAGAAAAATAGTAGCTCCGGCAAGCACCCAAAGGAATGCAGTATTCTTTGCTTTAAATATTGTAAACAGGCTCTCGCTCCAGGAACGGTTAGTCAGTATCAAACCTATATTGGAAATTATAAGAGTAGTAAAAGCGAGTGTTCTGGCTTCATTATCATTTTTTCCATAGCCCAGACCGATGAAATAGATAATAGCGCAGGCAAGCAGAACTGAAAATCCCTGTAGAAAACTGATAATTACATTTCTCTTACCAAATAATGGTTCTTTTATGTATCTCGGTTTTCTGTCCAAAAGATTTGCTTCTTCTTTCTCCGCTTCAAACACAACAGAGCATGCCGGATCTATAATAAGCTCAAGAAACACTATATGAATCGGGAAAAGGATTAAATCCCGGTTAAAAATAAGCGGCAGTAAAGATAATCCTGCAATTGGAACATGGATCGAGAATATGTATGACATCGCCTTTTTAAGGTTATCAAATATTCTTCTTCCCATTTTTACGGCACCGACTATAGATGAAAAATCGTCATCTAATAGCACAAGCGAAGCTGATTCTCGGGCAACATCTGTACCTCTTCCACCCATCGCTATACCGATGTGTGCTGATTTTAATGCAGGAGCATCATTAACGCCATCACCTGTCATTGCAACAATTTCATCATTTAATTTAAGGGCATTGACAATTTTCAGTTTTTGTTCCGGCACTACCCGGCAGAAAATATTTGTGTCTTTAATTCTTTCGTGCAATTCAGTTTCTGACAAGGCAGATAACTCCGGTCCAGTGATAAAATTTTCATAGTTCTTCAAACCTATCTGCTTAGCAATGCTTCTTGCTGTACCGGGATGATCACCCGTAATCATGATGACCCTGATTCCTGCTCTGTAACACTCTTTAATTGCATGAGGAACCAAAGGACGAACCGGATCTGCAAATCCAATTAAACCCTTAAACTGGAAATCAAAATCGTGCTGATCCTCCGGCAGAGAATCTACATTTAAAGGAGCATTTGCTACACCCAATACTCGTAAACCGTCGCTGCTCATTGTGTCTACTGCGGCAGAAAACTCAGCAATTTGTGAATCAGTCAAATGGCACAAATCAAATATCGCTTCCGGAGCGCCTTTGGCTGAGACGGTGATTTCGCTGCCGCTTTTAGGTTTCCAGACATTTGACATTGCCAGAAGCTCTTTTGATAATGGATATTCTTCAACCAATTCCCAATCCGCGTGGAGATGTTCAGTCCCTGTAAGCTTAAGCTCACCAAGAATTTTTAAAGCTTTTTCCATTGGATCAAAAGGATCTTTACGGCTCGCAAGTATTCCATATTCTATCAGCTCGTGGAAATTTTCCGGAATATCTTCATTATCTTTTGTTTCTACTTTAAGGAAAAGTCCTTTTGCATATATTTGTGCAATCCCCATCTGATTCATCGTTAATGTTCCTGTTTTATCCACACACAAAACAGTTGATGCACCAAGTGTCTCTACAACAGGTATGCGCCTGGTCAGCACATTATTCTTCGAAATCCTCCAGGCCCCAAGAGCAAGAAAAATTGTAAGCACTACCGGAAACTCCTCCGGTAACATTGCCATTGCAAGTGTTAATCCTGCAAGAAATCCGGGCATCCAAGCTCCTCTTACAAGTCCGAAAATCATTATTACAACAATACAAAGTATTACTCCGAATATGGCAATATTCTTTACAAGTCTTCCGGTTTCCTTCTTCAGCAAAGTGTCCTCAATCTCAACCGATTTAAGAGCCTTCCCTATCTTTCCAATTTCTGTATTCTGCCCGGTCGATATTACTTTCGCTACTCCTTGCCCCTGCACAATCATTGATCCAGAATAGACGAAAGGAAGGTCATCACCTCCCGGTATGCTTATTTCCGGTTCTCCCGATTCAGAACTCTCCCAGTATGATTTTCTCACCGGAACTGATTCCCCTGTCAGCAGTGATTCATCGGCACTTAAATTTATGGATTGCACCACCATCGCATCCGCAGGGACTCTGTCTCCTTCTGCAAGAACTATTATATCATCCCGCACAACTTCCCTTCCCGGTATCCTGATTTCTTTTCCCTCTCTGATTACAAGAGCACGCGGAGATGATAAATCGCGCAAAGCATCCAAAGCCCTTTCGGTTTTTCGTTCCTGAAGAAATGTAATGCCCATAATTACAAAAACAAATCCAAGCAGCAATAGCGCTTCTTTTATATCCCCAAGCAACAAATACAACACTCCACAGGCAACCAATAATAAAAACATTGGTTCTTTTACAACTTCTATCGCAATAGTAAATACGTTCCTTTTTTTAGAAGACGGGAGTTCATTGTATCCCTCAGTTTTTAATTTCTCTTCAACTTCTGAATTATTTAAACCAATAATATTTTCCAGGCTGTATTTCATCTTTTTACCATAATGATTAAAATTTTATCTAATAATAGAAAAGTATACTAAAGGTTGAAAGTCGGCTTTCAACCTTTAAATGTCTTAATTCCTTCAGCTACACTAAAAATCGAATAAGTCTCCAAGAAATCCTTTCCTTTTCCTTGGATACCCTTTATTATCATAGTACTTTTCTCTGTCATGTTCATTGTGATCATCATGATCATGATGATCTCCGCGTCTGTAAGAATCTCCCTCACGCGTATACCGGTTAGAACTGTTATATGATTCTTCTTCTTTGCTTCTTTCAATGATTTTATCTAATTCACCCTTGTCTAACCAGACGCCCATGCACTTAGGACAGACATCGATGTTGATTCCGGTTTTGATAACTTCATTCATTACAACTTCACAATTCGGGCACTTTACCATTTTCGCTCCATTAAAAATTATTATTAAAAATATTCATACTAACCATCATTTTCCAAAATAAGTAAACCTTATCCCGGAAATGTTTATTAATTTTTGCTTATTTCAAACTAATTGAATCGTTGGGCTAAATAACTTCCGGTGGTTTCCAAATTTGGCAGCTATTATCTTGTAAGGAGATTAGGCATGATTTAATGGTGATTTTAGATAAAGGGTGCTTCGGCTTATTATTTGTCATATTCAATTCCATCACATCATCAATATCAGAAGAGTGATAAAAACCTGAAGAATATAAATTATTCCTTGAATCGGAAGTTTCATTGAGATCAAATCCGCAGTGGAAACTTGCAACAAGAATAAATATGAATAAAAAAACCTTTTTGATAACAACGCCTTTATACTAAAATTAACTAATTAAAACTCAGCTTTATTGCAAAAACGTGACATAAGTTTTATTAGAGTAAATATACACTAAATTTAAACAGTAAATTTACTCACTATTTTGTTAAAATAAAAATGTTGCACAAAGTTTACATCCCATACTCTAAACCCCAAATTCAAAGAGTTCTGAATGACCGGTTTGGCAGGGATATCCCCGCCAAACCAATTAATATGTAAATTAAAGTGTCTTATTTAGATAAGACCATCTTTTTTATAGCAGTAAGCGTGTTAGTCTGAAGTCTATATATATAAATACCGCTGCTAAGATTGTAATCTTGACTATTGAAATTGATACTGTGTTTTCCGGCTTTCTCTAATTGATTAACAAGAGTTGCAACCTCATTCCCGAGTATATCATATAACTTCAAGCTGACTAAACCGTCTTCCGGCATCTGATAAAGAATTGTCGTTTCAGGATTAAATGGATTAGGGTGATTTTGCTGAAGGTTGAAAGCTGAAGGCTCGAGATTTGTCGATACTTCAACTACGCTTGACAATGAATATGTGCCGTCAAAATCGATCTGTTTTAATCGATAAAATACTTTACCTTCAGGGGCTTTCATATCATAGTACGAATAATTCTTCTTCTCGCTCGTTGTTCCGCTTCCATTTATAAAAGCTATTTGTATAAAATCGCCGTTTTCTGTATGCCTTTCTACCGCAAATCCGGAATTGTTTGTTTCTGTCGCTGTTTCCCATTCCAGATTCACTCCGGATTGAACAGCTCCTGCTTTGAATGTAACAAGCTCTACCGGGACAGGACTATCAACTATTGAAAAATTTACATTTGAAATATCAAAAAAGATATTCCCTGCCGCCTCTACCTTTATTCTTGCACTTGTAGTCGGCAAGTTGGGTAACAGGACTTCCTCACTTCCATCATTCGGCGTGTTTTCAACCAGAACTGTAGAGAAAGTATTTCCGCCATTTGTAGAAAGTAAAATCCTTACATTGGATACACTCACCGGGACAATATTTGTATTCGCCACATCCCAAGTTATCGTTTGAGTTGTATTCCCGGTCCAGGAAACCGATGTGTTTGGTGAGGTTACAACGAATGGTCCCGCATTTGCCGTTACGTTAAACGCAATTTGATTTTTCCCAACCCCGCCGCCGCCATTTCTGTTGTCACGGACTGTTAATCTAAAATTGAGCGTTCGTGTATATGTAGGGAGAATTTCGCCTATTGTTTGAGTATTATTCAATAAATTAGATAATTTGGGAAAAGTCCTAGTCGGAGATTCAGTTGGCTTAAAACTCCTGAGAATCGGAGCATTGCCCGAAGGTGTGTTTGGAGCACCTGCCACTCCTAAATCAAATTCTTCCCAGCAATACGTCAGAGGATCATTATCTAAGTCAGACCCGCTTCCTGTTAAAGAAAACGGAGTGCTTTTCGGGATTGTAAATCCGCCGGTTCCCGCATTCGCACTTGGTGCATTGTTACCCGTATTTGTGATAACAGGGCAGCTGTTTCCATAAGTTCCTGTAGAATATGCAACTATTTCATCAATATTTACACCGTGAAAATAATCATCACTATTGGGTTGTAAATCTTGCGGAGAACAAATACCCGCATAAGCCATGATAGTACTGCCGCTCCCGGGTTCGTATGCCGTTGAAGCATTCCTGTTTCCACCCGAACAACTTCCTGCTGAGCCATTGAACGAATGATTACCCCCATATTGATGCCCCATCTCATGTGCAACATAGTCAATTGTAAATGGATCACCAACCGGTTGGGAACTGCCCGTTACACCTCTTGCTTTACTGCCGGAACGGCAAACAACTCCCAATCCTGCTATACCGCCTCCACCGGTACTGAATACATGACCTATGTCATAATTAGCAGATCCAATTACATTGTCAATATTTGTTTGGTTCTGCCCTAACATAGTTGATCCGTTACCATTGGTATATGGATCGGTGCCCGCTACTGTATATACCAATAAATCATTATTCGCCACCAGCACCATTCTGATTGCAACTTCTCTTTCATAAACACCATTGACTCTGTTCATTGCAGTAACTATTGCAGCCAATCCTGCTGCAACTGTGCCACCATGGAATGCCGTATATTCGCCCGTAGCAGCCACAGCCAAACGATATGTTCTCAGTTGGTTTCCGGAATACTTAACTCCCTTACTAACAAGCATTGCTATCTCATCTTCAATCGATTTTTCTTTTTCCAAAAAACAGTTTATTGTATGAGATTCATTTTCCACATTTTCATAAAAAGCTTCTTTCGTATAGCAAATATAATACTTTACTTTATTAAGGAAATAAGGATCAATATAATAAGTGCCATTTACCGAGATTACCATAGCATGAAACCCTGCCGGAGTTACATCCAGCTTTATTGTAGCCGTTTTATCATCTAATCCCTGTCCTCCATAAGTCCTTATTTCCGGAAACTTATTTGCCAGAGCAGGTTCCATAATAGGTGTTTCCATTATGGCGAATTTCTCACTCTTCCCTTCCGGAGTTGGCAGGGTTATTTCCAATGGAATCATTCCATCAGTCAGTACCTGACTCTCCGTCGGAGCAGCTTGTAAATATGTCTTGAGATTAGCCAAATTAAATGAGAGACTCCTATACTCTGAAGGAATTATAAATCTCTTATCTTTCGGTATACTCGATTCCTGTACATCTGTCCAGATATTATCAAAACTCTGTTGAGAAATTGCCTGAACTGTGAGCAAAAGAAATATATTAAAAAAATATATAAATTGTTTATTTATTGGCATAGAACACCTGATTAATTAAAAATAAAAATGATTTGAATGGTAAATGTAACAAGAATTCGTAAATTTTTATCCATAATTAATTGAATAAATTAGTGATTTACCGTACATCCGTCCAAAACAAGAACTTCTACCAACATTTCATCCGTTAGCTAACGGATTCAAAAAAAATTATCATTTATCAACATTATGCTATTAAGAAACCGAAAACAAATTATCCTATTATTTCTACTAAGATATCATCCCAAATTCATGCATCCCCTTGATTTAAGAGTTGAATAAACGTTTGTTTATCAGGCAGTACCGTTTGGTAACGGCTTGCAAATATTTGATCGTTATTTTCCGGGAGTGTTATTTCCACTAATGTCCGGTTTTTATCTTTGCACAGGATAATGCCAATCGTCTTGTTCTCCTCGGGTAGTTTTACAAAGCGATCGTGATAGTTCACATACATCTGCATTTGACCAATATCCTGATGCGTAAGCTCTCCAATTTTCAGATCAATTACTATAAAACACTTTAATAACCGGTTAAAGAAAACCAAATCAACTTTGAAGTGTTTCTCATCGATAGTAATTCGTACCTGCCGACCAGCAAAAGTAAACCCCTTACCGAGTTCCAGCAGAAAATATTGTAATCTATCAATCAATGCCTGCTCAAAATCACTTTCAGTATAATGATGTTGATCCGGTAAATCTAAGAATTCCAGAATATATGGATCTTTGAGTAAATCTATGGGCTTTTCTATAATCTGTCCCTCTTCCGAAAGTTGTTTAATCCCTTTTTTATCTCTGCTCAAAGACAATCGCTCATAAAGAGCACTGTCAAATTGCCGTTGCAATTCCCTGAGAGACCAATTATTAGAAGCAGATTCAATTTCATAAAAACTGCGTTCATCCACATTTTCTATTCGCATCAATTTCAGGTAGTGCGACCAGGAAAGTTGAAAATGAAGTTTTTCAAATTCAGCAGAAGGCGTCTGCTGAATTGAATAAGTGCTGTAAAAAGCCCTCATTTGCCTTAAATTGACTATGGAAAACCCTTTTCCGAAATTTTGGGTAAGTTTCAATGATAAATCTTCCAATACCTGTTTCCCGTATTCTGCCCTCTCCTTCCCATGTTGTTCATCTTCCACAATCATCCGCCCAATTTCATAATAAGTATAAACCATCGTCCGGTTTACATTGCGAACTATACTTTGCCTTGCAGCATGTAAAAGTTCGGCAATTTTTGAATAAAGTTTATTCGTATCTATTCCGGTCGTCATGCTTCAATTCCAATATTTTTCAGTTGAGTAAATAAGCCCTCCATCCAAAAGATAATCTTCGTATTGTTTTTATGTAATTTTATTTTCTTATAAGTAATTAAGTAATAATGTGGATATTATCATCTATTGCTTCCGCTGTGCATACATAACCAATTTTTCCCATATTGAAATTTACGAAATAATAACTACTTTGTTAAGCGCATTATCCGAATAAAACACTGAACTTAATCCGGTTTCTTTCAATATTCCTATACACTTTTTTCTAAGGTTATATGTGCTGTAATGTCTCATTATTCCGAGATACGAATTAAGCTGAGAACGAAATATCTTCTTATCATCACTGTTTTTCACTTTATCGTAATTATTTAACTTTTTGTAAATATTCGTCTTGCATCTTTTCCCAATATATACACAAAATGGCTTTATATATACCCCCAGAAAATCCACCCCCTTGGAATAATGCTGTAAGTAGAACTTATTAGGGTGCAATGTAAGTAGCAATTTATTCCTTAAATGTTTTCTTATTCTTTCCCTGCATTCTAATAAATAACCCTTTCCCCGGTGAATTAATACAATATCGTCAACATACCTCCCGTAATACCTGATACCTAAATCATTTTTAACAAAGTGATCGAACCCGTTAAGATAGATGTTCCCGAATAATTGAGATGAAAGATTCCCAATTGGCAGCCCCTGATTTTCTTCCATACAAAAAAGACTCTTGCTATCCGGCAGACCATTCCAATCAGATTTCCTCCCTCTGATTATGCAGTTCTTTGTGGGATCATTAAATATAATTTTCTGCAACAGATATTTGGTTAAATCATAATCCGGGAATAGTTCTTTTTTTATGTCCAATGTAGCAATAATCTTATCATATAATATACCCCTGTCCATCATCATAAAATACCCCTCAATGTCCAGCTTCATTATATAACAGTCCTTTGTATAGTTCTCTGAACACTGGCTTATGAATCTTCGTATCCTCTTTATCCCGTAATGCGTTCCTTTGTTTTTCCGGCAGCTATAACTGTCATTTATAAAAGTTTTGTCAAATACCGGATTAATATAATTAAAGACAAGATGATGTATTATTCTATCCCTGAAATCTGCGGCAAATATTTCCCTTTGTACAGGTTCAAAATTTACAAAACATATACTTTTTGAAATCTCGTACTTTCTGTTAATCAAATCCTCGTAAAGTTCAAATAGCTTCGTCTCATAGTTTATTTCAAACCTGAGAGCATTTATCGTATTTCTTTTGTTTTTCCGTGCATCGTAATAGGCAGTAAACAAATCCTCTAACAATTTATCCAGTTCCATAAAATATAGCAGCAGAATATTTGTTTTAAGTCCTTCACACAGCGAACGCTGAAACCGTTTTCCTTGTTGTTATTGTTCACGTTGATATTGCTATCATTGTTGTTCAGGTTCAGGTTGTATGCGTTATTACTATTGTTCTCCGTAGAACTCCAAAAGTTAGTGTTGTTTCCTAAATTGTTGAAGTTACCATTGTTGTTGCGGTTGCCCGCCAACAGCGCGGAAAAGATCTACAATCACTCAACTCATTATCAAATTCAGTATCCGATAACTTAAATAGTACCTTTGAAACAAAGGTGGATTGTGGGATTTAAAAGGCTCTCTTGCTTTTGCCGTAGCCTGCAGGTCTTTTTTTGTCTGCATTAAAGCAACTCCCGCCAACACATCTATTACTGCTGCTTAATTTCCTCCTTATAAATTTTACTCTGTGATTTATACCAGCCTGTTAATTGTTTTGATACATTTTCTATATATCCGTTTGCATATATTAACTGCTTTGTCGTAATCTGCCTTAAATCTTTTAACAAACGGAGATACAACCGAATTACTTCTATATTCTCCCTCGCTTGCGAAAGATTCTTCCTTTTATCTTCGTTCACGTTGGCACGGTAAACATTTGTCACTGCTTCTATGGCTTCTTTCTTTAAGCTCTCGCCTATTGTGTACTTACATTCACGGTTAAATCCTTTAACTATATTAAATATTACCAATACCAAATCGTAAGTCGCCTTATAGACAGGTAATTCTTCTGCTAATCCCATAAATCCTCAAAATCAAAAAAAATCGGACCCACTACGTGGGTATAAATCAAATAGACAAATTGCCTAATCCTTCACACAGCGAACGCTGAAACCGTATTCCTTGCCGTTATTGAGCACGTAGATATTGCTATCATAGCTGCCCAGGCCCAGGTTGAATGCGTAACCACTACCGTACTCCGTAGAACTCCAAAAGCTAGTGACGTAACCTAAATCGAGGAAGAAACCATAGCCGTAGCGGAAGCCCGCCAACAGCGCGGAAAATCCGCTTGTGTTTGTTCCTGCACCACCTCCGGTTCCCTGTCCTATTGCTTTTAATGTGTTGCCATCATTATTTACTGCTGCCATAAGTGCTTCAAATTCTGCCCTTGTCGGTATGTGCCAACCGGGAGGGCAAATACCCTGTGTGCCGGGTGTGGTGACATAACCCATTGCCTCATTCCAGTCATATAGTCCTCCATACGTAGCACATTTCGATTCATCGTTATCATAGCAGTATTTTTCTATTATTCCGTTATTTGATACATCTGAATGAGATGATCCTGTATTTGTTGAGGCAACATAGACACCGACATCAAGATTCTCTTTTAACCAGCATTGATTGCCAATTTGTACTGTGTTATAGGTTTTGCCCCCATAAGGTACTGTAGGAATACCGGCACAGGAAGAACCTCCCCCACCACCTGCAGTTGTAAAGTTCCACGGGCTTGAAGCATTTGACCAGGCTGAGGTGCCAATACTATTCGTTGCGTTTAACCGCCAGTAGTATTTGGTATTGTTGCTTAAACCACTTACCTGCTGACTTGTTCCGGTTAATCCACTTTGATTATAAACAAAACTTCCGAATGAACTGCTTGTTGATACCTGAAGAGTATAAGTTGCTGCTCCGGTACTTGCATTCCAAGTTAGGGTTGGTGGAATTGCCACACTTGTTGCATTGTTTGCTGGTGAGGAGAGTGTGGGTGCGGGGGGTGCGGTGCCGCCGGCTATGGTTGTGAAGTTCCATGGGCTTGACGCATTTGACCAGGCTGATGTGCCGACACTGTTGGTTGCGTTTACACGCCAGTAGTATTTTGTGTTGTTGCTTAACCCGGTTACCTGTTGACTTGTTCCGGTTAATCCACTTTGATTATAGACATAACTCATGAATGCATTGCTTACAGACACTTGTAACGTGTAACTCGTGGCTCCGCTGCTCGCATTCCAGTTTAACGTCGGTGTTACTGATTGATTTGTCGCTCCGTCAATTGGGGAGGATAATGTCGGTGCGGGGGGCGATGCCGGATCTACCGGATTACTATCCTCTTTCTTGCATGAATTAAATAGAAATATGGATAGAACTAAAAATAACAACATCTTTTTCATAACATACCTGATAGTTAGTAAATAATTGGTTTATTAATCAACCTATTCCCATAATCAAAAATAATTAAAATATTGTGATTACAAAAGAAAAGAATGTCGTTCATGGGAAAGTAAATTGCTTAAGTGACCCATAAATCCCGTTTTTAGGGATATTTCAACACTTCGTGCATTCGGACGTATAAAAAACAAGTTTTTTATTTTCATAAGTAGAAATCGTTACGCCCAACCGCCCAAATTATTATTTCAGTAAGCCCGTTAGTTAACGGTCGAAACACATCTGTCCAAAACGAAAATAATCAGACAGGAGACCGGAAGGTCGGAAAATTGGAAGATTGGAAGATTGGAAGGTTGGAAGGTTGGAAGGTTGGAAATCTGAGACGGTATTTATCCGCAATGCGTATATATTTCGTGACGAGGGAAGGATTGGTTTTTAATGGGTCTTCAATGGGTTTACAATGGGTTTTGGGAAAATGAAAAGTGCCGGAAGGATGAACGCCTGATGAAGATGAGTCCGAATTTTTTATTGCAAAACCAAGAGATAAAAGAATGTTAAATCTTGATAATTGACATTGCAATATAAGCAAAATCACCGGTAAAAACAAGATCATAAAATGATATTTTTTTTGAGTGGTGTCATATTGGTAGTGGCGGTATATTGGTAGCAGCTTGCCTCATCACTAATGAGCGGCAGCACGTTTATTAATAAAGGTTGCCACTTTTACTCATCACTTTCTTCTATTTGAAAAGAATACAATAATTTTGATCTGGCTATTGATTCTTGAAGTTTTTTCTTTAATACTTCTTTAGGAGGAAGTTCAGTAAGGTATTCTGAAACGTGAATTCCACTTTCGTCGAGTTTTAACAACTCAATAGTCTCTTGATTTTTCTTTGTGCAAAGCAACAACCCAATTGGTGATCCTTCGTTAAATTTCTTTTCATGCTTAGATAACCAATTGAGATATAATTCCATCTGGCTTTTATGTGCATATTCAAATTCCCCTAATTTAAGCTCTATTACAATTAATCTTTGAAGACTTCGATGGAAAAATAGCAGGTCTATATAAAAGTCTTTACCATCAATAATTATTCTCTTTTGTCTTGCTATAAAAGAAAAACCCGTGCCTAATTCCAACAAAAACTTTTCAATATCATTTAGTATAGCTTGTTCTAATTGCTTCTCACTATATGAAGGGGGCAATTCCAAAAAATCTAAAATGTATGGGTCTTTTATTGCAATATCTAAACTAACTCTACCGTTGTTTCTCAATTCCTGAAGATCTCTTTTAATTACAGCATCAGGTTTCTTTGAAATAACAGTTCTTTCAAAAAGTAAAGAATTGATTTTAGAGGTTAAGGTTCTTACACTCCACCGCTCATGAATACATAAATTTATATAAAATTCCCTTCTCAATTCATTATCAACTCTGATTAATTCTATCAGATGTGACCATGATAATTTGCTCAACACTGTTGAGCAAATTGATTCATCTGAGAATTGAGAATATAGGGCTATCATTCTTTGATGTTTTGCCTGCTGAATCCACGGCCATATTGCAGCATTAACCTTTCTGACAGCTTCTGAATCACTGCGTCTCCATAATCACCCCGCTCATTTTTTAATATATCTTGTTTTATTAATTTGCCAACATTCCAGTATAAATAAACTAATTCAGAGTTTATCCCGACTGCTACACGTCTTTTCGAATCGTTTATAAGGCTGCTAATCTCATTGAAAAGTGGAATAATAGTAATTTTTTTAACGGCTTTTTTCATTTTATTCTTCTAATTAATAAATTTTCAGTATAATAAAATTATTAAAATTATCTTCTAATCAAAAATAAGAATAAATTTATTTATAACAGGCGCATTGCCCCATAAAAAAAGGTAACGATTTTTAATATAAGAAAATAATGGAAGGTTTTGAACCTGGTACACAACTGAATTTTATTCCGTCCATAGCTCGTTAGATAAGGGGTGATAAATTGGTAACCTCGTAGTGGTGAAATATTGGTAGAAACCGATTACCCCACATCCTGAAAAACCACGTAGTGGTGACATATTGGTAGCAATTGGTAATTGAGATCATAACTTCTCCCAAAACCATCCGCTTCCAAACTTGAAAGATTTTATCATCCCAAAAAATACCGGTTGGTACTCCAGAAAATTCTCATATCCCTTAACAGTTAGTTTTATTGAATAATCGTACTCTTCTTTAGTCCTGATGTAAACAACCTGAGTTACATTCCCCTCCATTTCCTCCGGTTCATTGAAAAACAACTCTGCATTTTTCATCTCCTCACGCTGCTTAAACCGTGCCGCATTAAACAAGTATTTCTCACTTACCTCCAGATATACGTATGGCGGCTCTTTCCCCCCCGATTGTATCCCCAGAAAAGTCACCCCGTCCAGCCTGCTCTTCACATTTTGGTCAATATATGTCCAGCCAAGCGGGTAGTTGATTTTAACATTCAGCGTGCTCTCGGAATAGATTTGCTCCAGTCCCAGAGTATCCGCCCCCTCTATCTGCTTGCTTAAACTTGTTGAAGCATCGGATGTAGTGGTCTCACTTCGGGTATCATTGCTATTTTCAACCGGATTCTTCACTTCTTCTTTTAAGTCCTCAGGGATTTTTTCCCCGATGAACTTATCCCCTTCCACTTCCAGATTTAGCCCGTAAGGTAGGGTAATTTTCCGGTCAAAATCACTCAGAAATAGGGAAGCCCCTAAAACCAAAAAATGGAATACTGCTGATATTAATATACCCGAGAATCTTTGTGATAATATTTCCGATAAATTCTTCAACTATAATTTATTCATCTTTAATAACAAAAATAGCAAATTTTTACTTTACGCCTTCAACTAAAACATCGCCATTTTTCCTAAAGTCGCCCTAAAGTGCCTATCGAACATTTTACTTAAAAACCAAGTCTAACTTTTGTCATTAATAATTCATAATTCTATACAGTGTGTCTCCTTTTCCACTGAAAAAGACCGTTTTTTTCATTATCTTTCTTAATATGTTAAAATATTTTTTTCTGATACTTTTCGCAATTCCTCTGTTTTCACAACCCGGAGACCTGAATAATCGCTTTCTCCTTGCCCGGAATTACGAGCAGGCCGGAGAACTCAAAAAAGCTTGTGAGATTTATGAGGACGTTTTCTCAAAACAACCTCAGAATCCTCAGTTTTTTTCCGCGTTAAATAATATTTATGTCCTTCTTAAAGATTACCCGAAATCAATAAACTTATTGACTAAACGCATTGAACAGTATCCTGATGACATAACTTTATTTGGCCTGCTGGGAGTAACCTACTATCTTTCCGGTTCTGATGATAATGCCTCTGAAATCTGGAATAGGGCAGCAGCAAAATTTGATAATAATGAACTGTATCTCCGCACTCTTGCCGGATATGCCCTTAATGTACGCGCTTTCGATATCGCTATCGATCTTTTTGCAAAAGCTAAAAATTCTTCCGGTAATAAAATCTTCTATGCATTTGAACTTGCAAATCTTTATTCCCTGACCATGCAGTACAAGAAGGCTGGCGAGGAGCTTGCTTTTGTTGTTGAACAGGATCCCCAGCAAATTTATAACGTTGAATCGAGATTATACCCATATCTGGCGAAATTTGATGCTGTCTCTGAATTCATTTCCGTCTTTGAAGATAAAAACCCCGAGAGCAATATGAACTTTGCTCACCTTCTCGGAATCCTCTATACGGAAGCAAAACTTTACGATAAATCATTTGAACTTTATAAACTCCTTGACCGTAACCAAAACAAGCAGGGAAATGAATTGCTGAATTTTGCGCAGCGAGTCCAGAACGCCGGAGAAATTAACACTGCCTTGAAAATTTATGATTACCTCCTTTCAAATTATTCAACAAGCCCCATAATTTCCTCCGTTAAACTCAATTATGCAAAAACATTTGAAGCATCTCTTGAGAATAGTTTCAACTCTGCTAACGATGTTTGGAAACCTGTCTATACCAATAAATCAGTTAACAAAACTAAATATGAAGTGCTGATTTCGTCATATAATGAGATTATCAGGCTTTATCCTAACAGCGAAAGCGCAATTGAATCAATTCTGAGAATCGGATTAATATACTCCGGTAAATTAAATGACTATCCTGAAGCAGCCAAAAGATTTTCTGAAATCAGGTCTAAGTACCCGATGTCTCGGTTCTACCTTGATGCCGTCCTTAATCTGGGACTTATTTCTCTTAAGCAGGATGACATTTCAAGTGCTGAGTCTGCTTTCGATAATGTTATTCTGTCACCTTATAATACCAACCAGAATAAAAATGTAATTAAGTATTTTCGGGCACTCTGCTATTTCTTCCGAAGCGATATAGTTTCTGCAAGGTCACTCCTCGATTCTCTCGCAAAAGAAATCAATGATAATATAGCAAACGACGCCCTTGAATTGTTGCTTGTTTTCAACTCAGCAATGAACGATTCCATCAGCCTTGTTCGCCTTTCCGAAGCTGAATACGAAATTATTAAAGGAAACTTTGATAAAGCCATAATTTCATTGCGGACTGTAAATCAATCATCTCAGTCCTTCCTGTTAAAAGACTATGCAAACTTCCGGATCGCTGAACTGATTGTCGCTCTTGACGATTATAACCTTGCCGTATCCTCCCTGAAACTCTCTCTCGAAAATAACGAAAACAATATCTATTCCGATAGGATCCTTTTCTTTATTTCCGAAATATATGAGTTCGGACTGAAGGATTATCAGAACGCTATTAAAAGCCTTGAAGATTTACTTATTAAATTTCCCGGATCTATCTATACCGATAAATGCCGGGAAAAAATTGTTAACCTTAGAACTAAATTGAGTTAAATAATTATGGGAAAAAGAACAAACCAAAATAATGTCAAATGCTCATTCTGCGGTCGCGGTAATGAGGAGGTACTTAGCTTGATTGCCGGACCGGAAGTCTATATTTGCGATATCTGCGTTCAGAGCAGCGTTGATATCCTTCGGAATACTATCGGCTCATTTGATAACGCTAAAACTAAAACTTCAAAATCAATTATCCCTGCTAAAATAAAAGCTATCCTTGACGAATATGTCATCGGACAGGACCGGGCTAAGAAAACCCTCGCTGTCGCTGTCTATAATCATTACAAGCGTCTTCACTCCAACACCTCCTTCATGGCAGCAGATGATGTCGAAATAGAAAAGAGTAACATCCTTCTGATCGGGAAAACAGGCGTTGGGAAAACTCTTCTCGCTGCAACACTTTCTAAAATACTTGATGTCCCTTTTGCAATTGCAGATGCCACAACCATCACCGAAGCCGGCTATGTAGGCGATGACGTGGAAACCGTTCTCGTTCATCTCCTCCAGGCTGCTGATTATAACCTTGAACGTGCCCAGAAAGGAATCGTTTATATTGATGAAATAGATAAAATAGCACGTAAAAGTGAAAGCGCCTCAATTACCCGTGACGTTTCCGGTGAGGGGGTTCAGCAGGCTCTCCTCAAAATTCTCGAAGGAACTATAGCGGGAGTCCCTCCAAAAGGAGGAAGAAAACATCCCGAACAAAGTTTGATAAACGTTAATACTAAAAATATCTTATTTATCGTCGGTGGTGCTTTTGAAGGTATTGAAAAGATTGTCTCTTCAAGAATTAACAGGAATAAAATCGGTTTCGGTGCCAAAATGACCGATGTTAAAGAATTTTCTGATGATGAACTCATCGATCAGGTTCGCCCTGAAGATCTCCTCCGCTTCGGCTTAATCCCCGAATTAATTGGTCGCATTCCTGTCATAGCCCCTCTCCATTCACTCGATGAGGCTGCAATGAAAAACATTCTGACTAAACCCAGAAATGCAATAATCAAACAGTTCAAAAAGCTGTTTGCAATGGAAGGTATTGAACTTGAATTCGATCCTTTCGCAATCGATGCAATTATTAAGACTGCAATCGAAAGAAAAACAGGAGCACGTGCCCTGAGATCAATAATGGAAGATTTTATGGTTAATATCATGTTTGAGATCCCCTCCCGAAAAGGAATTTCAAAATGCATTATTACACGCGATGTTGTATTGAATAAGGAACAGCCTATCTATATTGAAGACAGGAAGTCAGCGTAACATTATGGAGCTGTGGGAGTTGCCATGCTAAGATTCATATCCTTTATCTTGTTTCTTTCGGTAAATTTTACTTTTGCCCAGTCAAAGTTATTTATCTGTATGGATCTGGCTCAGACTGATCATCTCAAAGCATACGGTATTACTTTCCACGCTCTTGAAAAAGGCTACAAAGCAGACTGGCTTCTGAATTATCGCGGCGGTTCCTTTATGATTGATTATGCGGACGATATTGCCCTTGAGTGCAGAGTTGAGGGTGTAGCATACGATCAGCTTTCTCCTGGTGAAGTTGCCGATATTTACTCCCTTGTCCAAAGTGAAACCGAGAATATGGAAGTGGTACGTCTCGAGAAAGCCCCCAAAATTGCCGTTTATGTCCCCCAGGGGTTCCAGCCTTGGGACGATGCTGTTACGCTTGCTCTCGAATATTCTAAAATCCCTTATGATAAAATTTGGAATGAGGAAATTGTCCGGGGCGATCTGGCTAACTACGATTGGCTGCACCTCCACCATGAAGATTTTACCGGGCAATACGGCAAATTCTACGCAAGTTATTCCAATGCCCAATGGTATATTGAACAACAGATACGTTACGAAAACGACGCTAAGAGATTAGGATTTCGAAAAGTCTCTGAATTGATGCGCGCTGTATCAGTTAATATTAAAGAATATATCGCCAACGGCGGTTTTTTATTCGCTATGTGTTCCGCTGCCGACTCTTATGACATCTCACTCGCTGCCCACAATACTGATATCTGTGACCGCATGAATGACGGTGACCCTCCGGAACCCAATGCTACCTCTAAACTTGATTTTGGCTTCTCCCTTGCTTTTGAAAATTTCAAACTCGAAATGAACCCAATGGTCTATGAATACAGTGACATCGATATTCAGCCTTTTGAAGTTGGCTCACAGGAAAATGATTACTTCACATTATTTGAATTTTCAGCTAAATACGATCCCGTCCCCACTATGCTCACTCAAAATCATGCTAATGTCCTAAAGGGATTTATGGGTCAAACCACTGCTTTCAGAAAGGAATTAATAAAAAAATCGATCATTATCCTCGGTGAAAAAGAAGGATCAAACCAGGTTAAATATATTCATGGAAACTTCGGCAGGGGTACGTTTACTTTTTACGGTGGCCACGATCCTGAAGATTACCAGCATTTAGTAGGTGATCCCCCTACTGAGTTGAATCTCCAAAAAAATTCTCCGGGTTATCGTTTAATCCTGAATAATATTCTATTCCCGGCTGCTAAAAAGAAAAAGCAAAAAACCTGATTCCGGCTAAAGACTTAACATCTCCTTAAACTTGACCGATTGTCTTCTTGAGACTTCTACCTTCTGCCCCCCTTTTAATTTCACAAGCAGTCCTCCGTTTAGCCATGGTTCAATTGCTTCAATCCACTTCAGATTCACTATATGTTTTCTGCTCGCTCTGAAAAATGTTTTTTCATCTAATCTCTCATCTAAGTAATTTAATGTCCTCAAAATCAAAGGTTTGAATTCATTAAAATATAACCTTACATAATTTCCTTCAGATTCAAACAATCTTACATCCATCAGCTTCACAAACCAGCATCTCTCTCCGTCCTTCACAAAAAATTGATCCTCCGCTTTAAGAAACTCACTTTGACTCTCTCCCTTCTCCGCATCACTGCTTTTCCTCACAACCCTTTTGATAGCTTCTTCCAGCCTTTTGGGTTCAATTGGTTTAAGAAGGTAATCTAAGGCATTGTAATCAAACGCCTTGAGTGCATACTCGTCGTATGCGGTAGTAAATATCACTTTTGGAACGTTGTCAAGTTGCTCCAATAATTCAAACCCCGATTTCCCCGGCATTTGAATATCCAGGAATAATAAATCCGGCTTTAACTCTGCTATCTTTTTTGTCGCGTCATCTGCATTTACTGCTTCCCCGACTATGGCAATCTCCTTAAATGGATTTAGAAGCCTCCTTAATTCAGTCCTTGCTAACCTTTCGTCATCAACTATTAACGCCTTCATTGCAACTGCCTCCTAATGGTATTTTAATTTCTACTTTTACAAACTTATTTAATTTATCTTTATCTGATGTATTGCTGATACTAAAGTAAGACCGTCCTCCGAAAAGTATATTCAAACGTTGTTTCGTATTGCTTATCCCATACCCGCTTGAATGATTCAGAGCTTCAAGATCAATTTCTCCGCTGTTTTCAATCTCGAGTAATAAACACTCTTTATTCCCTTTAGATTTAATTCGGATAAACCCTCCTTCAGGAATTTTAGATATTCCGTGTTTTATGCTGTTCTCAACAAGCGTCTGTATCATCATCGGTGGAATCTCTACTCCCCTCGTTGCCGGGTCAAGATCTATCTGATAATTAAGCCTTTCCTCAAATCTTACCTTCTCCAAATCCAGATAATCTATCACTGTCCTCATCTCCTCTTCAAGCGGTACTGTTTCCACTCTGTCAATCCGAAGCGAATATCTGAAAATATTCGATAACTGTGTAATCGTAGTTTTCGCTCTCTCTGGATTTTCCTCTATCAAAGATCGTATACTGTTTAGTGCATTAAACATAAAGTGTGGATTCAGTTGCGATTTCAGTGTCTTTAATTCAAAATCCTTTACCGCTGCCTCCCAGACCAATCTCTCTATTTCTGCGTTTCTGTAATTCTCAAAAAAATGAATCGAAAAATAGATTAGTGACCATCCGAAAATTATTATAAATACATTAAAAGTTGATATTAATAAATGTATATAGTTAAATTCCCGTTCCCACAACGAAAATATCGAGACTAACCCAAAAAATATTGCGACTATAATTGCTGCAATAAGTAAATTTGATAATAGTACATTGAAAATTAATTCCTTAATCGGTAAAAGTTGCCACTTATTCTTCTTTATATAATTTCTGTAGTGATGAGTCAATCCAATCCCAAGAACAAAGTATGTGGGTAAAATCACATAATTTTGTTTTGTTGCCTCGTCAATAAATGCAGTAAACAATGCATTTATCAGGATAAACCCTCCCCAGCCAAAAATCTGGCATATCCGGTAAATCTGTTCCCGGTTAAAATTCCTTTTGCTTCTCATTTGAATTTGTTTTAAATTTCTTTCTGAATTTCGGAATTAAATTTACGTTTTAGTCTCCTAAATATAACTATTTTTTAACTGAACGGTTATTTTTAATGATTAGCGGTCTCAAAAATAAATAAGAGTCAAATATGGTTAAAAACTTTCTTAATGATCTGCCAGGGAAACAACCGGAAGAATTCTTTGAAGATATTATTAAAGGAAAGAACTTCCGCCTTGAGAGAATTGTCAGCGACGGTCACTCCTCACCACCGGATTTCTGGTATGATCAGGATCAGAATGAATTTGTTTTGCTCCTTTCCGGCTCAGCTCAATTGGAATTCCAGGATAACACAGTTGTAAATTTAACCCCGGGGGATTCCATTGATATTAAGGCACATTCAAAGCACAGAGTCTCTTCAACATCTCCATCCGGAAAAACTGTCTGGCTCGCTATATTTTATGAATGAGTATAAATATAGTCTTCGAAATTTCTTGGAATTGAACCCGTTGAGGTAATTGGACTCATTAATCTCAACTTTTTCAAAAACCCGCAAACCATCTCCCTAAATCCCCCGGTTTAGCATACTCGCAATGATAAAACTGCTCTCTCCCGTTTTTTGATTTATTGTTATATTTGCACATTATTTAATAATATTTTTGAACAGCGTGAAACAACCCGAAATAAATAAAGAAAAACGAATTTACCCTAAATGGTTTAATCTGATCCTCCTCCTTATCCCTCTTCTCTTCTTCTTTCTTCTTGAACTATTGCTTAATCTCTTTAACTATGGAACAGATTATACCGTCTTTACTAAACCTTATTCCTCTTATCCTTACTCACTGTTTCTGAATCCGGAAATTACACAAAAATATTTCACTAACGTTTCGTCACTCCCTTCAACTATCGCAGACGGTTTTAGTGATAATAAATCCTCCTCTGCTTATCGCGTCTTCGTTCTTGGGGAAAGTAGTGCCGCAGGCTGGCCTTATGAACCAAATGCTTCTTTCCCCAGAATTCTCAAATGCAAACTTCAGCTTTACTACCCCGAATCAAACATTGAAGTTATTAATCTGGGCATCTCAGCAATAAATACATATACAATTAAAGACCTCGTTCCCGCAGTCCTTGAGCAGAAACCTAATCTCATTCTTATTTACACCGGACATAACGAATACTATGGCGCACTTGGAGTTGCATCCTCCCAGAACCTTGGCAACAGTCCTTTCTTAATCGATTTATATATTTCCCTTCAGGATTACAAGACTTTCCAGCTTATTAATAATTTCCTTAATTATGCCTCTTCCCTTTTTAGCAGTAATACCGGGAAGCTGAATGCTTCACAAAATGAAACCCTTATGGAAAGAATGGTAGGAAACAACCTGATCGCCTATAATTCTGACCTGTATAAAGAGGGAATTAATCAGTTTGAAAAAAATTTGCGGGATATCCTGTCGCTTATTAAGGAGAAAAATGTCCCTGTTATCCTCGGGACTCTTGTGGCCAACATTGCAGATCTCAAACCATTTGAATCTCTTCCGGATGACAAACTTTCTGCTGACTCCCTGTTTAATTCCGCAAAGATAGAACTCTCTAAGAACAATTTATCTGCAGCAAAAAATCTCTTCTACCGTGCAAAAGATCTGGACGCGCTCAGATTTCGTGCCCCCCAAAAAATCAATGAGCTTATAATATCCCTTTCGAAAGAATTTGATTTTCCTGTCATCGATCTTGATCAGATTTTCAATGCTAATTCCCCCAATAATATCACAGGTTACAATTTAACGGTAGATCACCTCCATCCTAATGTTACCGGTTACAAACTTTTTGCGGATAGTTTTTTTGATAAAATACTTCAATGCAATTTTCAGCCATCCACCCCTAAGAATTCCTTTCCCACATCAAAACTGGATAGCATTCTTTCCGCTGAATTTCCATTTACTGAACTTGATTCTGTTATTGCTTCTCTGCGTGTAAAAATTCTTACCGGAGTTTATCCATTCAAGCCTAAAGGATCCCAAAATCTTTTGGTGAAAAACTTTGTACCCAAAAATATTATTGATTCTTTAGCCATTGAAGTAGTTGATCGATGGATAATTTGGGAAACCGCCCATTATACTCTGTCGGAAAGATACTATAACAACGGGGAGTATTATAAATCCGCACGGGAACTCGAAGTCCTTATCACAGATCGTCCGATGAATCCTGAAAATTATAAAGAGATCATTAATTTATTCGTATCAGTAAAATACTATTCAGAGGCTCTCAAATACCTGAACAAGCTTCAATCATTCAAGCCTGATGCCTTTACATACAAATGGATGGGGGCTATTGCCCTGGAGAACAAAGACTACAAATCTGCAATTGGTAACCTTCAGAAAAGTCTCGACTTTTCTCAAACAGATCCTCAGGTTTGGTATAACCTTGCTGGTGCTTTCTATCTTGATAATAACATTAATAATGCAAAATATGCTATCAAACGCTGTCTTGATTTAGATCCTCGAAATAAGGCAGCATATAGCTTCTTCCAACAACTGAATTCTCTTCAATAATTTGTTCTCTTAAAACAAAAAAGGAGTCATAAATGACTCCTTTTTTGTAATTAAACTAAACAATTATATTGCTTCAAGTCTTTTTTTCATTCCTTCTAATTGCACATTTAGCTCATGAGGTAGCTTATCCCCAAACATCTTAAAGAATTCTCTGACGCTTTCCACTTCAGATAATCCTTTGTCTTTTTGCATCTCGAATAATTTACTGAATGCTTCCTTGCTTATATCCATTCCCGAATAATCTATTCCGTCAGCAATTGGAATTCTTCCTGTCGGAATTTCCTCAAATTTCGCTTTTTCTTCAACTCTTTCAAGTATCCATTTTATAACGCGTATATTGTCTCCAAATCCGGGCCAAATAAACTTGTCATTTTCATCTTTTCTGAACCAGTTAACGTGGAATATCTTTGGAAGTTTTCTTTTATCCCCTTTCCTCCCAATATCCAGCCAGTGATTGAAATAATCCCCCATATTATAACCACAAAACGGAAGCATTGCAAACGGATCAAATCTTAGCTGACCAACAGCTCCCGCTGCTGCTGCAGTTGTTTCAGATGACACGGTTGCACCCATAAAAACTCCATGCTCCCAGTCAAAGGATTCCCTGACTAAAGGAACAAAATGAGCTCTTCTTCCGCCAAATAAAAATGCTGATATTGGAACCCCACTGGGATTTTCCCAGTCAGAGTCAATCACGGGACATTGACTTGCTGGTGTCGTAAACCTTGAATTTGGATGTGCTGCATTTTCCTTGCTCTCAGGTATCCAGTCCTTGTCTAACCAGCTTCTTAAATGTGCCGGTTTCTCCTTTGTCATTCCTTCCCACCATACATCTCCGTCATCTGTCAAACCAACATTTGTAAATATCGAATTCTTAGTCATCGATAACATTGCATTCTTATTGGTCTCCATCGCAGTTCCCGGAGCAACACCAAAAAACCCGCTCTCAGGATTTATAGCATATAATCTTCCGTCTTCACCGAATTTCATCCATGCTATATCATCCCCCACTGTTTCAACTTTCCAGCCCGGTAGGGTGGGCGTAAGCATTGCCAGATTAGTTTTTCCGCATGCGCTTGGGAATGCCGCTGCTATATATTTTTTCTCTCCCTTTGGAGGTGTAACTCCAAGAATCAACATATGCTCCGCCAGCCATCCTTCATCTCTCGCCATTACAGATGCAATTCTAAGCGCAAAACATTTTTTCCCGAGAAGCGCATTCCCCCCATATCCGCTTCCGTATGACCAGATTGCACGTTCTTCCGGAAAATGAACTATATACTTTGTCTCATTACATGGCCATGCAACATCATCTTTCCCCTCTCCTAAGGGATAACCGACGCTATGCAAACACGGTACAAAATCCTCTTTACCACCTAAAACTTTTAATACTTCCGCTCCCATTCTTGTCATTATTCTCATGTTAATTGCAACATAAGGAGAATCGGATAATTCAATACCTATCTGCGAAATATTCGACCCTAACGGACCCATGGAGAAAGGAATTACATACATAGTCCGGCCTTTCATTGAACCGGTAAACAATCCTTTGAGTATCCCTTTCATTTCTTCCGGATCCATCCAGTTATTTGTCGGTCCCGCATCAAGTCTGTTTTTCGCACAAATGTATGTCCTCCCTTCAACCCTGGCAACATCATTCGGATCAGATCTGAAATAAAAAGAATTAGGCCGGCGTTCCTCATTTAGCTTTATTCCTGCTCCGTTCTTTACCAATAATTCTGTCAGCATTTTATATTCCGCTTCCGAGCCGTCGCACCAGTGGATTTCATCCGGTTGACACATAGCTGCCATATCTTTTACCCATAGAAGCAATTTCCTATTTGTAGTCATATTTATCCTTATTAATCATTTTACGAATGTTATCTGAATTTCATGTTACAAATTAATTAAAATTAGTTAAAGTAACAAAGAGACTTATTGCCATCACTCTCTTTTCCTAATAAAGCAGATTCTTCGGAATCGTTCTCTCCCAAAATTATAAATTTCCCGGGGTCTCTGTCTGCTTAACGGAAATTTTCTTCTTGAATCACGATTAAGAGTACCGAAGACTTCAATTTATTCCCCACAAGTCTCAAAGTAGTATATAAAGCCGTATTAAAGCCGTACTAAAGCCGTACAAGACCCGTATTAAAGCCGTGCTAACATTATCCTGATATATATCTAAAATAGATCACAAATTCTCAAAAAATCCGTTTTTAGGCTTAAACTTGGAAGGATAATATTACCCGCTCCAATATCCTTGCTGTTTGACATTCCGGGTTAAATGAAATATCAAAATCACGATAGAATCCCCTTATTTACTCTTTAAAAATAAAAAGGTTGAGACATCTCTGCCTCAACCTTTTAACTTGGAAAAGAAAAGGATTCTTACTTGGTCAAAATCATTTTCTTTGTTGCTGTGAAAGATCCTGCTTCAATAGTATAGAAATAAATACCGCTTGATAAATCACTGGCATTAAAGTTCACCGAATGTGCTCCAGCTGTCTGTTGTCCGTTAACTAAAGTAGCAACTTCATCTCCTAGAACGTTGAATACTTTTAACAAAACATTGCTTTCAATCGGTAATTGATAACTGATAACCGTGGAAGGATTGAATGGATTAGGATAGTTATTCATGAGTTCAAACTTACCGGGTGTAAAGTTGACCTCAACTTCAGTTTGAGCCACAATCTTTGAAGTTCCGTCAAAATCAACCTGTCTGAGTTGATACAGATGCTTTCCATTGGAAACATTTTTGTCTGAGTATGCATAGTTGTTGACTACTGTTGATGTTCCGTTCCCGTTAATAAAAGTGATTGGAGTTCCGTTTCTTAAAACTTCAAAACCGTTATTGTTGGTCTCTGTAGCTGTAGCCCACTGTAAATCAACACTGTTTCCATTTGTATTAGCTGAGAAGTTTGCGAGTTCAACTGGAACTACTCCTGGCCAGGAATTACTAACCATAACTCCATCCATCCTTAGTCCTAAACCGTTAGCTCCCTGTCTGATTGCAAGTGTAGCTAAAGGCTTGTCGGCATTGCCAACCGATGTGTCAGAATGGACTAATGTAGGAATAGCCGGTTCGACTAATGATAAATTTGGATTTACATATAATTTCACAATATCATCAGTCCCTGCAGTATCACCAATAATTTCGTATTTAGCGACAATTAGATAAGTTGTATTAAAAGAATAAGAAGCAGTTGTAAAAACTGCCGGAACTGTTAAATTAATACTACCTTTACTTAATCCTAACTGAAATCCTGAAGCTCCGTCCCCTCTCACATACACTCTGGCTCTGTATGCAGAACCCATCGGAACTGGTGCAAAGTGTAGAAAATAATCGCCTGTCAGACTCGCAGAATCAACATTAATTAAAAATGATGCATACGCGGATCCTTGGTAAATCATTGGGAATTGTTTGTTTATGTCCTCTCTGGATCCGCTTCCGCCGGTTACATAAATCATGTTTCCAACATTGCTAAGAGGATAGCCGGCATAAGAAAGGTTTCCCGAAATAGTTGTTAAGAAAGTCCCCGTTCCGCTATGGTTTGTCCAACCATTTGCTGTCAAAAGACTCCCGACCGGATAATCAAAATTTTCCACTAATAACTGTGCATTCGAAAATGAAGCTATTAGTAAAAAGGTAACAAAGAATAAGATTTTTTTCACGATACCTCCAGGTATTTTAATAAAGAATGAATTAGATTTTTTTAGCTATCAATTTATTTAATGATATTACTCAACACAAATATCTCTCATTAGTCTAGCTTTTTAAGCTTTTGATAAAATCTCCCGTATGAATTTTTACATCATAAATTGATAAAGTATCATTAGCAAAAATACACATTATTATCATATTCAGGAAAGTAAATTTATCGTTTATTTATTAAATATCCATCCTGAAAATCCAGCCTGAGTGGTATAAATTCCCTTAAATTCTTACAATATTGCAATAATATTAACAAAATTTCATCCCCCCGTATTTCCCTCAAGGGTGGGAAAAAGCAATTATTCTGGATTCCACCAACAACTATTTGTTTTGAAGAATATTTTTGAGTCTGTCCGGATAATTCGTTATAATACTGGAAACACCAAGATCGACTAATTTTTTCATATCTTCTGCATCGTTCACTGTCCAGACATGAACTTCTTTCCCATACTGCCTTGATTTTTTAACAAAATCTTCGTCAACAACTGCTTTGTTTACACTTAATACATCAATATCTGCACTAAACACGTCTATCAAACTGAATCCGGAGAATATATAACCGGCCTTAATAATCGGATTATTTTTCTTCACCTTATCTATAATGTTAAAATCAAAAGAAGTGATAATTACATTATCTGAAAAGTTCTTTTTTATAACAATCTCAACAACCCTTTCTGCTAATAACTTTTCATGTCCGTTTGTTTTTAATTCAATATTTAATTTTATTTTCCCTCTCGCACTTTCTATAATTTGTTCTAAAGTTGGAATTCTCTCATATCTGAATTCCTCACTGAACCACTTTCCGCAGTCGAATGTCTTCGTTTCTTCATACCTGACCTCCCAGACGTTTTTATTAACCCCGCAGGTTCTCTTATAATTTGAATCGTGGATCAGAACCAATATCCCGTCACTTGTTTCTTGAACATCTATTTCACAAAATTCGGCACCCATTTCGATTGCTTTCTTTAGTGAGCTCATCGTATTTTCAGGAGCATATCCGCTCGCACCTCTGTGAGCAGTGATTATTACTTGTGGGTGAATAGTCATTGTCATGGAAATTACTCCGATTATAATAATTAGCGATCTGATATTATTTTTCATTCTTTTCAATTATCCTTAAAATGCCTTTATTGGAAATATATTAACCTTACGGCTTATTCTATTTCGGTAAAAATGAATATTATTAATGAATTTAGTACTAATTTAGGGTATTTTTTCAGGAAACTTTCTCCCGATAATTGTCTGTTTACACTTTTTATAATCATTTTATAGGATGGAATTGTTATCAAAATTGATTTTACTTCTTCCGAATACTCTTTATGGAGCTTTTCAGCATACTTCTCAACAAATTGTTTCATTATTGTTTTTGAAATCCGGCTCCATACTATTAAAATCAAAATAGCTCTTGCAAGAATAATGATGAATACATTGCCAAAGCGATTCTCAAATTCACTTGAAAGATATGGAAGTAATGAGCCGCTTAACAGCAAAAGCAAAATAAATATCTTGAAAAACTTTTTCTTCCTTTTCTTTGACGAAGCGGAATTATTCTTTTCATCAGGAATTTCGTATGATTTGGAAAATTGATTCAAAACAACAATATTTTTTCTGATTAATTCCGGAAATACTAATGAAGCGTATGCTGCAACTGCTCCTCCCAATAAATGAAGAAATATGTAAATAAGTACTAACCAACTGGCATAATCAATGGAAGTATTTATATAGAAAACTTTTTCTATAATAAAGTTTATATATTCTGTAGTTGCCCTCCAGAATTCCATACCAAAAAGTATACTAGTAAATAAGACTTTTTGCAAAGAAAAGATCAAAGAAATCGCGACACAGAATAAAGGTGCAGAATATCGGTAATATCTTGGATTAAATAAAAGAAGTTGTCCCAGAAATCCCTGTAAGGCAACCGATAAGAAGGCTGTCAAAGGAGTATAAGGAGAAACAACAAATTTAACAACCAGAACAATCAGAGTTGACTTCCATATCACTCTCCGGCCGCCGCCATAGTAAGCCAGAAGACAGATAAAAAATGAAGCAAATCCACCTACAATTAATCCGGTAAAAGGAATCTGCATTAAATGGAGAAATCCGCCTAAAGTGGCTTCAGTAAAAGCCCATACTGCGGTAATTTTACGAAGGATGTCAGTGGACGGAAAGGTGGGCTTGGGAGTTATATTTTTCAAATTCTTAGAAATAAAGCAAGGATCAGCCATTTTGAAATGACTGATCCAAGCTTAAGAAAATTTACATGGTTAATGCCATTATCGCCTTCTGAACATGAAGACGATTTTCAGCTTCATCGAATACAATAGAATTTGCAGAATCTATTACATCATCAACAACTTCATCGCCCCGGTGCGCAGGCAGGCAATGCATAAATAAATAATCCTCTTTTGCATGCTTCACAAGTTCAGGATTGATTTGATAGCGCATAAACTTACTTCGTCTCTCTTTTGCTTCTGATTCCTGACCCATGCTTGCCCATACATCAGTATAAATAATGTCCGCATCCTTAACTGCTGCAACCGGATCTTCCGTTACCTCAATTTTGCTACCGAAATATTTTGCATTTTCTAAAGATTCTTTAACCACAAAATCAACGGGTGTATAGCCGGAAGGTGATGCAATAACGATATCCATTCCTACTTTTGAACAACCGTGAAGTAAACTGTGGGCCATATTGTTCCCGTCTCCAATATATGCAAGTTTCAGTCCGCGTAAAACTCGTTTCTTTTCAAGTATTGTGAAAAGATCTGTCAGAACTTGACATGGATGATGCAAATCAGTTAAACCGTTAATCACCGGTATGCTCCCGTACTTTGCTAAATCAACAACATCCTGATGATCAAAAGTCCTTATCATAATCCCGTCAAGATATCTTGATAAAACTTTTGCACTGTCATGAATATTTTCACTCTTTTTTAACTGCAAATCATTTTGGTTAAAGTATAATCCTGTCCCGCCAAGTTCAAATATTCCCACCTCGAATGAAATACGCGTCCTCGTTGATGGTTTGGAAAAAATCATTCCAAGTTTTTTCCCGTCAAGTAATTTGTGCGGTTCACCGGTTAGTCTTTTTTCCTTAAGGGATCTGCTTAAATCGAATATCTGCCAGATTTCCTCGTGTGTAAGATGATGAATTTCAATTAAGCTTTTTCCTTTCATATTAACTGCCATTTTTATCTCCTTTCAATATTTTTAGATTATGGAATTATTCTTGTCCCCGCATCCGGATTTCTAAGTTCATTTGCTTCTGTTATTGTTCCTGAACTTCCTCCGTGCTTTATAAAAGTTAGCACTGCCTCAATCTTGGGACCCATGCTTCCCGCAGCAAAATGTCCTTGCTTCTGATATTTTTGCACAGTCCTGACTGTCATCTGGTCAATCTGTTTCTCATTGGGTTGATGAAAATTAATGCATACTTTAGGAATGTCTGTAAGTATTATAAATTCGTCGGCTCCAATTTCGTTGGCTAACAGCGACGATGCTAAATCCTTATCTATCACTGCTTCTATCCCAAGAAGTTTCCCCTCATGCTGAATTACCGGAATACCCCCGCCGCCAACTGCAATAATAATATTTCCCTTTTTAGCTAAATCCTTGATGATATCTTTGTTGATAATATCCTTTGGTTTTGGTGATGCAACAACTCGTCTGTAACCGCGTTTTCTTGGATCTTCATTAAATACCCAGTTGTTTACCCTTGCCAGAAGATCTGCCTCCTCCTTTATGAAGTATTTCCCAACCGGTTTTGTCGGATTCTGGAACGCAGGATCCTTTTCTTCCACTAGAACCTGGGTAACTATAGTGATAACATTCTTCTTTATATTCTTCTCGGTTAAAATGTTTTTTAACTGACGTTCAAGCATATAGCCGATTCCCCCTTGAGAATCGGCTACACAAATGTCAAGTGGCATTTTGGGAATTTTATAGGAATCAAACCCTGCTTCATTACGTAGCAGAATATTTCCTACCTGCGGTCCGTTACCGTGAGTTATAACAACATTATAACCCCTCTTTATGAAATCAACGATATTTATGCAGGTTCTGTAAGTATTTTCTTCCTGCTCTTTTATCGTCCCAATCTGATTGCCGCGGAGAAGTGCGTTTCCGCCAAGTGCAATCACAGCAAGTTTTTTCATAACATCCCTTTTTCCCTGAGGACTTTCTCTATTGTTATGTCTCCAATCTCCTGAAGATCATACATTACTCTCGTTGAAGGTTTATTTATTTTCAATAGTCTTCCAAGGTCAATAGGCGTTCCGATTATAACACTGTCACATTTAGTTTTATTAATCGTTTCCTCAAGATCCTTCATCTGAGCATTGCCATAACCCATCGCCGGTAAAAGAACTCCGATCTTAGGATATTTCTTGTATGTAGCAGTAATAGATTTAACTGTATATGGTCTGGGATCTACAATTTCCTTAGCACCATAATTCCATGCTGCAACCATTCCGGCACCATATTCCATTTCACCATGAGTAAGGGTTGGACCATCCTCCACAACAAGTACTTTCTTTCCTTCAATCAATTTCGGATTCTCTACTTTGATTGGGGATGCAGCCTCAATTATAATAGCTTTTGGATTAACTTTCCTTATGTTTTCCCTTACAAGCTTTACATTCATAGGCTCTGCAGATTCAATTTTATTGATTACTGCTACATCTGCAAGTCTTAAGGATGTATTTCCGGGATAATATCTCATTTCATGACCGGGTCTTAGGGGATCAACAACAGTAAAAGTTAAATCAGCCTTATAGAATGGGAAATCATTATTCCCTCCATCCCAAATAATTACATCAGCTTCTTTTTCAGCTTCCCTAAGGATTGCTTCATAATCTACACCGGAATATATCACACTTCCAATTGCTATATGCGGCTCGTATTCTTCGATTTCCTCAATCGTACATTTATGCTTCTTCAAGTCTGCAAGAGTGGCAAATCTTTGAACTTTCTGTTTCACTAAATCACCGTATGGCATTGGATGCCGTATTGCCACAACCCTTTTTCCTGCGTCTCTCAGTAGCTCAACAATTTTTCTGGATGTCTGCGATTTTCCGCTGCCTGTTCTAACTGCGACAATAGCAATTACCGGTTTGGTGCTTTTAACCATAGTTTGCTCTGCCCCTAATAATGTAAATGAGGCTCCTGCAGCATTTACAATTGAAGCTTTTGTCATAACGTAATCAAAAGTCACATCCGAATATGAGAACACTACATTATCAACTTTAAACTTTTTAATCAAACTTGATAATTCAGATTCATCATATATTTTTATCCCTTTGGGATAGAATTTCCCGGCTAACTCTTTGGGGTATAATCTCCCGTCAATGTTGGGTATTTGCGTTGCCGTAAAAGCAACTACATTATATTCTTCTTTATCTCTGAAGAAGACGTTAAAGTTGTGGAAATCTCTTCCTGCTGCACCCATAATTAGTACATTTTGTCTTGACATATTTTTTCCTTTTTATTATTCTACTGTAACACTTTTTGCTAAATTTCTCGGTTGATCAACATTTAATCCCTTCTTAACAGCTATATGATATGATAGCAGTTGCAATGGAATAACTGTTAGTATGGGCATAAATATCCTTAAAGTATGAGGAATTTTTATAACATAATCAACCATTTTATCAATCTCATTATCTTCTTCTGCCGCAATGGCAATAGTCTTGCCGTTCCTTGCTTTAACTTCTTGAATATTACTTATAATTTTATCGTATGTGGAATCCTTTGGGGCAATAAATACTACAGGCATATTTTCATCAATCAAAGCGATAGGTCCGTGCTTCATTTCAGCCGCAGGGTATCCTTCCGCATGTATGTAAGAAATTTCCTTAAGTTTTAATGCACCTTCCAACGCTACCGGAAAGTTATATCCCCTTCCCAGATACAAGAAGTTTGTTGAATTCTTAAAAACTTCAGAAATTTTTTCAATATGACTGTTTAGTCCCAGAATTTTTTTAACTTTTTCCGGAATTGTTAAAAACTCTTCAACTAATTTTTTCCCGTCAATCAGACTCATATCTTTTCTGCGGGCTAATAAAATAGTTATTAATGCAAGCACTATCAATTGAGATGTAAAAGCTTTTGTGGATGCCACTCCGATTTCCGGTCCGGCATGTGTATATACCCCGCCGTGGCTTTCCCTGGCTATTGAACTACCAACTGCATTACAAATTCCAAGGCAAAGGGCTCCTTTTGTTTTCGCTTCTTTCATTGCTGCTAAAGTATCTGCCGTTTCACCGCTTTGAGAAATAAAGAAAACAGCATCGCTGTCATGCAATATTGGATTCCTGTATCTGAACTCAGAAGCGTATTCAACTTCTGTCGGGATTCGCAGATATTGTTCAAACATATATTCCCCAACCAGCGCAGCATGCCAGGAAGTTCCGCAACCTGAAATAATTATTCTCTTTGCATGGGACAGTCTGTCCATCACACCTTCTAACCCGCCTAATTTTGCCGTTCCTTCATTAACTAGCAGCCTGCCCCTGAGTGCATTGGTCAGTGATTCCGGTTGCTCAAAAATCTCCTTTAACATATATGTGGAGAATTCGCCTTTATCAATGGCGTCAAGAGTCATTGTGAGTTCAATGATTTCCTTTTCCACCGGCAAATCATCTATATTTCTCACTTTAACTGAGTCACGGGTTATTTCTGCTATCTCACCGTCTTCAAGGTAAATTACTTGTCTTGTATGCGAAATCAGAGCACTGACATCAGAGGCAATAATATTCTCACCGTTACCGACGCCGATAACTAAAGGAGAACCTTTCTTTGCCACAATTATTTTATCAGGCTCCTGGTCATAAAGAACCGCTAATCCGTACGTTCCCTCAACTTCAATCAGCGATAGCCTTACCGAATCAACAAAACTGTACCCCCGCTTTAAGAATCTGTCTATTAGATGAACTACGACTTCTGAATCAGTTTCAGATTCAAAAATATATCCTTCGTTTAGTAATATTTTCCTTAACGGCTGGTAATTTTCAATAATTCCATTATGAATAATAAGTAGTGATTTGCTTGCGTTAAAATGTGGGTGCGCATTAATTTCATTCGGAATTCCGTGAGTTGCCCAGCGGGTATGGCCAATCCCGCAATGAGACGTTATTTCTCCTCCCTGAACCAGTTTATCTAATTCAGCTACTTTTCCTTTTTGCTTTATATAGCCTAATTTGTTGTCTTTGCAAAAACCAACTCCCGCGGAGTCATAGCCTCGGTATTCAAGTCTTTTCAAACCTTCTATTAGAATGGGAATACAATTTCTGTCGCCAACGTAGCCCACAATTCCGCACATTAAAACCTCCGATTTAGTTTACAAAGTTAAGAATTGTTTGCTACATAAAGAAATTTTTAGCACACAAAAATCTAATTTCCTGCCCGTTTTATCAATAAAGAAAACTAATTTTCCCCGGATAAGCACTAACTGGCAATTCTTACAAAAAAAGCCTGTCTTAGAACAGGCTTTTTTTAATTAATATGATTCTTATTTCATTTTAACTAATTTAAGAATCTCAGTTCTTGTTTTATCAGGATATTTAGCAATCATTTTGTATAGATAAACCCCATTTGCTATTTCATCACCGTCCTGGTCTTTACCATCCCAATATTTCCTGTTATACCCGACTTCATAGTCTGCCGGTGTAAGCACTATCTCTTTTATGAGCCTTCCGGCAATTGTGTATATCCTGAATTTAATCTCCTCAGGGACACTCACACCCCGCAATTCAAAGATAAATTGAGTGTCATCCTTGTACGGGTTAGGAAAGTTGTATACTCGTTGAATATCATTACTTTCATACACATAGAAAATACTCCTGTTAAATGTTGTATCGAAAAAGTTTCCCGACGCATCTTTTGCCAGGATGTCAAGCATATGTTTTCCTTCCTTCAGGTTGGGTTTGAACGTAATTATTGCTTCGGAGTTTGGATAGGGTGTATATGAGAAATTGATATTATTGTTCGTGAACCCTAAAGGCACATTATCCATAATAATCGTAAATAGGGTGGTATCCATGGGTAGTGGACTGTCATCCTTCATACTGATTATGATATTGGGAATTTTTGAAATTATATCTCCGTTCACTATTTCTTTATCATCAAAAGTCACTTTAAAGACCGGCTTTATACTGTCACGGCTTATGTAAAATGTGTTTTCTGTTATATTATTGAATGAATAATACTCTGTTTTACTAAAATCTATTAAAGCCTTAAAGCGATGCTCAAAAACTAAAGTATCTGTTGAAACTGGGAAAAGAATATTAGTTGAGCTTAGCGGATCAACAGTTATAACCGATTTGCTGAATATCGAATCTGAATCATCTAACATAAAACTCACAACTACCGAATCAGCTTTTGTTTTTCCTATATTAGCTACATTCAAACTTAGGTTGATTGGAAATCCCTGTTGAATGGAATCCGGTGAGAATGTTAAATTCTTCTTTAATAATTGTAATTCAGCCGGTTCATCAAAATCAATCCCGAATTGCTTAATTTTTATAGGATTTACAGAGTTCAATGATGAATCCACCACTGTGATTTTCGCTCTCAGGAATTGATATCTGTTTGCATTAATATTTTGAAGAGAATATCCGGTGGGAACACCTGTATCTAACGAATCCCACTCTCTGGTTTCCCTGTTTAGCCCTTCAAGCATCACCGAATAATTTGCCCCCATTCCACCATCTTGTATTGCATAGTTTAGGGTGTTCCAATTGTTGGCTAAACCGATTGCCGGTGTAACTGCAAAACCCTTTGCGTCAACATAGCTACCTACAAACTTCGATAATCTCTTTTTCAGAGAGTCAATTAGCCCGAAATTCGTTGCATATACATTATTATTTTTCCAGTCATATGTCCAGGCATAGAACCGAATATCAATATTATAATTATGCACATCCCAGGCTGTCCAGTCCTCATCATAACTTCCGTCTGAAATTTTTATCCTGCGCATATATCCTGAACTGTAATTTTCATAAGGATATAAATATCCCTTCATAACCATAAAACCCACAAAACCTGCATAGCTTTCTGTAAATGGATAGTAATATTCATTCACTAAAACCCAGTTGTTGGCCGGATCAAATACTCTTAACGTATAACGGTTTTGATTCAGAGAATCATAAAACGCTAGATTATAAACATATTGACTGTCTGAGGTTAGATAAAATGCTCCCGGAGTGACTTTACCATTATAACCGTTAATAAGTCCGGCTGGAACTGTTACTGTATCAATATGCCCGATGGATAATTCAAGGTTAATCCTTAAAAGTTTATAGGGATCCTTTGTGGCAGTATATATATATCCGTCCCCGTGGTAAAACATTGTATTTGTTACCTGATGATAATAATCTTCAATTGTTCCGTAATAACGTCCCTTAACAGTCCCTTCATTTCCCGTCCCGAATTTGTATATTCTCGATTTTCCTGTTGTGTCGTTGTAATAAGCATAATATGAAAGATTGGCAATATAAAAGTATTTACCGTCAGTTGTTAAACAGGAGTAATCAACGGGATGATTCAGTGTGTCAAGATTAATATCCTCTATCCATTTACTTTGGGATGGGTATGGAGGTAATAATTCTGTGTTCAGATACAAAGATTTGCTTTCCGGTGAAAAAACCAGATTCTCCGTTTGAAAGGTCTTTAGTTGATCACCTGCTATCTCATAACCTTTCTTTTTATTCACCATAGTGCGGAACGTTCTGAGCTGACTCCATCTTCCTACTTTCGTACCGTCATTAATTCTGCTTCTCCAGAAGTAGGCACCTGCCTGTAATAGAGGCGTTTTCCATTCAATCAAGCCTTCCTGACTTGTTATAGTTTGTTGAATAATAGGGTTCGCAAATGTGAGTGACGTATCGATTTCAATCACATATTCAAGTGGTTTGTTGATATAATATCCTATGTTTGCGATCTGGAAATCAACAAACGATGAATCTGTCGTATATCCGTTTATTGGGTTTATTAGACTTGGTTCGTCTATACTGTAAATTGCGAATGAAGCACTTCCTGAGTTATCTGAATAGTCCGGCTCATACAATGATTCTGTCAGATTAATTTTAGCATCAAATTTATATAATCCACCGTGTCTGGGTATAAATGTGAATTTAAGAGAATCATCATTTGCAAAAACAGGTATTTTAACTCTGCCTGCTAATCCGGAGGTATCAGTTGAGCTATAGAATAATTCAATATAAACTGAATCCTGCCCTTTAATCAGTCCGAAATTTTCCGGTTTTACAGTAATTGTCAGTGTATCTCCAATCAGGGGATTTTCAGGTCGCATTGTTATTGAACTATTACGTATACTGAAATCATAATTCTCTGGTAAAGCTAATTTGATCAGTGGTTCACCGAGTAAGGTTAGCAGGGAAATCATGTTGCCGTAATAAAGATATGGAAATGATACTCTCGCTTTAGCAGTTAAAATGGTTTTCCCTGTGATGTAGTTTTTTTTGTTAAAAAATTCATCAAATAATAAACGGTTAATGTATTGACCTACTTCCCAATGTGTCAAACCCGAACTTCCAAAAAATCCAATTGCTCCCTTATTCGGTACTTTTATGAATTGCTCTCCGAATACATCCTGGTTGTCAAAGTGAGCTGTATAGCAGGTAACACTTGCTATAAATGGATACCTTGGTGCGTTCTGAAGCAAATATATATCATCCCTTAAAAATGCTGCATCCCACTGAGCGCCCCCTCCATGACCATAGTAACTGATAAATGTTGCTCCCTGATTCATAGCATCTCTTATGTCTTTTGTGTTTCCCTTATATTTTTCATAAAGAGGTAAATTAGGATACCGGACAATCATTCTAGACCTAAAACCGTTTTTTACTACAAATGCTTCCTGCAAATAATAAGATGCATCATTAAACTTAAATCTGTTTTCATCCTCATCATCTAATCCTGAAGAAAGTAACAAAACCGTTTCTTTCCATTTTTTTGTGGCGTCAGCTGGATAGTTTTCTACTTTATCCAGATATATATTCCCCTCCTCAACTGTTTCAATTGAAATTCTGCCAATCACTAAATCCGGTACAACATCTTCCCCTGATACCGCAACTATAGCATTATCACTCGCTGCCTGTCCGTATTCAATAGAATGCACTGTGGGTGAGGGCACATAGTTTTCACGACTGGTATTGAATATTTTGCGGTAATCAGAACTCATATCTCCGATTAATACCACGTATGTCGGTGCCGGACCCGAAAAAGATTCAAAACTATATTTTACAAAATCCCTTAGGGTATTCGGATCTAGATAACCCGCCCCGAAAACATCATATATTTCATTCACATCCACAAGCATTATTCTTGGATTCCCAATATTATTATCAGGAAAGTTATTTTCTCTGATTGTACTTAACCTTTCAGCTATCGATCTGAATTTGGGATGATATATTATTAAATAATCGGCTTCGTTTGAGGATTGCCTTATAAATGATGGGACAAAAGCTTTTATTGAATCAACGACATTGAAAGTGTCCGGGCCTACACAATAATACTCTTCAAAATTACTCGTAGTGTCCATGAAAATAACACTTTTGTAAATATCATTTATAAACTGGACAGAGTCGATAATTTTACTCGAATTTGGCGCAAACACTCGCATGCTATCCTCTTCCCAGAAAGTTATCTGCTGACTTTTTATTGGATAAGTCGTATGATTGTCAGTCAGATAATAATAATCCCCGAATGCTCTGCTGTAACTGTAATATGAAAACTCAAACCAGTTTACTCTTACAACATCGCTCTTGTCAAGAGTACATACTAACGAATCAGCAATTATTGCAATTGCATTCTCGTCAGGATATATGGAAACACTGTCCGGTCCCACCCAAAATGTTCCGTCATAAGTAAATGATTCCTGTCCGTCCCACTTTGCATTCCCAACTCTCTTATTATTCACGTATATATCAACATTGTGAGCATAAGCCCCTCCCGGAGTATGACAGTACGTTGATGTTATACCATGCAAATTTACTCTTAGCCTTACCGGATATTGCAAATTTAGCTCCTTGAATTTATCAAAATTCCGGATAAATCTCCTCTCCGGCTGGTAATTCTTCGCAGTTGTTGTTCCCCAAAACCAATAATCTCTTTTCTCGTTACTGGCATAACCTAATGTTTCCTTCACCGAGTCTACTTCATATCTTTCCGTGACTAAGTTGCTTTGAAACGTGAAAGTAGTCAGTGTCGGAGGATGGCCGTTCACATATTTGTATCTCAGGGTTTTGGAAGAATCTTCCTCTTGGTAAGTAAACCAGTAAACACTTTCTTTGTTATAAAGATTCTGATATGTATAAGGTGATGGAGGTGGGGTATTCCCTATAAAGTGAATATAATCCCCGGCATCAAATGTCCTGTCACCTTGGTCAACTACTTCTATCGGGATTGCAGTTCCGTTGTGAAGTATTTGAAGTTTATCACTGGATAATTTTACTGGTAAATTAGCCCCTGCTTGAACCATCTCCTGATAAGTTACTCTGTATAATCCCTTTTTATTTAAGTAAATCTTGAACCAATTCTTTGTTGGATCATACCAGTCAGTAGTTGGAGTTTCAGGAGATACCTGGATTTCTTTCCCGATCCAGTTAATTGCCTGATTATAATTGAGAACCGACGAACTTAAAAAATCTTTTGTTTGTGCGTCATTAACCTGTTGATAATTTAATGCGAAAACTTTTTTGTTGGAAGTAAAATTAACTTTTACGGTAATTTTTGTTATTCTCACCAGTTCTCTTGTAACCGGATTATACTGATATGGATTAATTATTACAGGTTGAACTCTGGCATATCTCATTATATATGCTGGTGGAATTTCAGCAATGTTTTCAGGAAAGAATTTATTGACTGCATAAACTTTAGGATCCATTATTTCCAGTTTGATTTTTTCATAGTAAGATTCATTGTCCGGGTAAGGGATAACAAATTTATTCTGATAGGTCTCTTTTTCGATGGAAATAATTTCTATGGAAGGATTGATCCCAATTTCAATTCCAAGGGAAACGTTGTAACTCGGAAGCCATGGCTCTCCTGTTCTTCTGAATGCAGTTTCTCCCCCTGTAATTTTCTGAAATTGGATACCGTCAATTAACGTATCAATAATTCTGTACTGATCGGTAAAATCAAATGATATTTTAGCATACTCTTTTGTTGACTCAATTAATTTGTGATTCTGACTGTTGCCGGTAAAATTTATTAATATAATCAGAAAAATAATTGCTGATACTTTTTTATTCTGCATTTTGCCCTTATCAGGTTATTGAAAAATTTTATTCCGTATTATTTTGGATCGAATTGACAAAATTACTTTTTATGGGGAAATAAGGCAAGTGAAAAAACTATCCATTTAAACGTTTTATTTAATCAATACAGGTAAGTATTGTATGAAATAGTAGAAAAAATCAACAGATTTCGTTCATTAATGGAATTATGACCGAGAAGCACATATTTTGAAAATAATTCTAAATTAATTTTGGCTGATAGATAATATTTTATTAACAGGGTATACCTGTTTTCAACTTCGAGGTCACCGGCAAGAAGTTCAGCTTTTTCATCAGTAAATACAGAGTAACTCTCAAATACATCACCCCCTGCATTCTTAATCAAATATCCGTTATTGTCAAAAACATTTTTCCCGTGCATATAATTTTCATATAATAACGATATCCGCATCCTTGGAGTTACGAAATAATCCAGATTTATGGAGAAAAGTGCTGAGTTTGGTTCAATATCAGCACACAGAATCGATCCGTTATTAGTATAAGCAAGTCCTGTTTGCAAACCTGGATGTGAAAATGTAAATGGTCTTATCTGCATATATTCCATCGTCAACGTCACCTGTGATGGCAATATTGGATTTGTTATTTGTATCCCGAACTGCCATAAATTGCCGTTCCCTTTTTTATTCCATTTTTCGTTAAAGAAATATTCAAAATTAATATCATCCATCATGAATGTCGAATTTATTTGCACTCCTTCTGTCGCATAATATTTCATATCAAATGTTAAAAAAGAATTATCCAGGTCATTCATTGATCTTTGTGCCGATTCCCAGAGTAAGAATGGATTTAAATAACCCAACTCAAATGGGCGTTCTCCATAGACTACTGACTGAGATATCCCCAGCATAAGATTCTCAGAAGCTTTAATCCCGAACCTGCTAACTGCAAAATACTTTGAGGGTTTTGTTCTGATTTCCTGAAGTGTAGGACTAACTACCAATGTTTCAGATTTCTCTACCAGCCAACCGTGAATGAAGTTAAACGAAAATATATCATATCCTAAATCCAGTTTTACAAAATCAAATAGTTGAGGAGTAAAATCAAGCACTGCTCTGTTAATATTGCCTGACCCCCATAAAACCCTTTCCCTTCCTGCCTGAAATTTTGCAAACTTGTTTTGTAACTGGATGTACCCTTCAGTACCATCAAAATAATCTAATTTAGTATAGTTAAAAGAAAAACTCTGACTCACCCGCCTGTCTGATTTAGCTGCCTCCCTGTCACCAATATTTGCACCGTTATATGCATTTATATAGATGCCAAACCAGTCTGAATAGTTGAGAATCAGTTCTCCGCCATAACTGATTAAAAGACTGTTTCTGAGATTATCTTTCTGTCTGTCAATTATTATATCTCGCGCTGAAAATACTGGATTTATTTTCAAATCAAACTCTTTCTCCTGGAAATGGTACAGAGAAATATTTGAATCATTAAGCAATAATTTATCAATTCTTTTAAGATTAAACTGACTTGAAGAGTTTCCAAATCTCTCATCATTGAAATAACTCTTGTAAATCTCCAGTTCCTCTTTTTCGGAGTTACTTAAAGATTCATTCTGGGTATCTATCTGGCCGAAAATTTCCTGTAATTTGGATTTCGAGAGGGGTAAGACCTGGTTATCATAGCCGTTCACTATTCCTTTAGTGGAAATTCGGTTTAGAAAATAATAGACAGGGTGCGATGCTGGAATATTTTCATTCTGCGCTTCTGAAATCTGGCTCACTAATATAAAAAGTAAAATAATTAGAATCTTCAAGTCAGCTATTCGTCTTAATTAGAAATTATTATGTTAAAAATTCCTTGCCGTTATACTGTTTTTTTATCCTTGATAATTGTCATCGCAGTCGCAATCATTCCCGCTACATCTGTCATATTGTTCGGGATTATCATAGTATTGGTTGTCTTAGCCAGTTTACCGAATTCTGCCAGATATTGCTCCGCAACTCGAAGATTTACAGCATTTATACCTCCCTGCTCATTAATTGCAGTTGCAATTTCCCTGATTCCCTTTGCAGTGGCAAATGCAACTCTTTCAATTTCCTGCGCATGGCCTTCTGCTTCATTAATTCTTTTCTGTTTCTCTCCTTCGGAGCGGGCAATTAATTCCTGTTTATCTCCCTCGGCACGGTTAATTTTTGCCTGTTTATCTCCTTCAGATTCTGCAATTAATGCACGCTTTTCCCTCTCCGCTCTCATTTGCTTCTCCATTGCATCCTTAATGCTTTGAGGCGGACTGATATTTTTTACCTCATATCTTGTAACTTTGACTCCCCACGGTTCAGATGCTTTGTCTACTGCATCCACGATTGAAGCATTAATGCCTTCCCTTTCCTCAAATGTCTTGTCCAGTTCAAGTTTTCCCACGACACTTCTCATTGTCGTTTGGGCCAGTTGCGATGCTGCATATTGATAATTATTGATCCCGTATGAGGCTTTCATTGGATCCACTAGCAACAAATATAATATTCCATCCACTTCGACGGCAATATTATCCCTTGTAATACACACTTGGGGTAAAACCTCAAGAGCCGTTTCTTTAAGTGTATGCTTGTACCTGATTTTATCGATAAAAGGCATTAGGATATGTAAACCGGCTTTCAGCGTTGAATGGTATTTCCCCAATCTCTCAACCACAAAAGCTGATTGTTGCGGAACGACTATCATTGTTTTCACAAGTAAGATAAGTGCAAATAGTATTAAACCAACAAGAATTATTACATTGCCTTCCATAACTACTCCTTATAATTATTATAACTTTGTTTTAACGAACAACACAGTACTCTCTTTTCTGACAATTTCAATAAGCTTTCCCTTTTCAATCTTTTCATCTGATTTCGCTACCCAGTCAGTTCCATGTAACTCAACTTTACCAGAATATGGTGGATTGATTTCTTCTTTAACAATCGCAGTCAGACCGAAAAAATCGTTGAGGCTATCCTGTTCGCTCTCATCAGATTTTTTCTGCCCAATAAATATAGCTTTGAATTTATCTCTAAGAATCACAAGAAGAAAAACTGAAGAAACTAAAAATATCAGTAACTGAAAACTGAAAGAAATATCAATGAAAAGCAATACTAAAGCAACTATCCAGGCTCCTATTCCAAAAAACGCAAGAACAAACCCTGGAAGAGCTAACTCTAATAACAAAACAACTAAACCGAATATAAACCATACAACCGGCGGACTGAGTTCCAAAAGCATATCCATAATTCCTCCTATGCGAAAAATGGTTAAGAGAACTATTAAATTAAATGTCACCGGATTTTCCACTTTGGTTATTCCGGTGACTAAAACTATTGTTTATCCTTTTTACTTACCGTATTTATCGATATACTTCTTATAGAATTCACCTATCCTTCTATAAGCTTTTTCAAGTATCTCTTCTTTTGGTAAAAATACAATTCTGAAGTGCTGTGTTCCCGGTAACTGCCCGAATCCTGTCCCCGGAACAACTACCACTCCCGTCTCCCTGATTAATTCTGCAACAAAATGATTGTCTGAATGTGTCATATGCAATTGGGGGAATGCATAGAAAGCTCCTTCGGGTTTAATGCAGGTTATTCCGTCAATAGCATTCAGCATTTCTACCGTCAGATCCCTTCTTTTTGTCAGCTTTGCTATGGCTCCTGTCAAATTACTTTGATCATGTTCAAGTGCGGAAAGAATACCGTATTGTTCAGGATGATTCGCAGATAAACGGGAACGGAGTATTCTGTTTATTGCTTCCAGGTAATCATTAAGAATTTCTTTCCTGCCGCTCACAACTCCCCAGCCTATCCTGAATCCCGGTACCATATAATTCTTTGACAAACCTCCAAATGTTATACATGAAACATCCTTATTCAACGATGCTACCGAAATCAGTTCCTTTCCGTCATACAATAACTTATCATATATTTCATCAGCAAATATCACCAGATCGTGTTCCAGCGCAAGATCAATTATCTGCAGTAAAATCTCCTTGCTGTAAATCGATCCCGTCGGATTGTTTGGATTGATAAGAACAATTGCTTTTGTCTTATCATTTATTTTGCTTTTTATATCCTCGATGTTGGGTTGCCATCCGTTTGCTTCATCAAGATAATACGGATTCTCATACATCATAAGTTTGCTTTGAATAGCTGTATATAGTGGATAACCGGGCGTCGGTATCAATATATTCTCGCCTTGATTTACTAAAGCTGTCAGACAAATATCAATTGCTTCGCTTGCACCGGTTGTCACAAAGCAATCCAGTATGTTGTCTATCCCCTTTTTGTTGGCTTCTCTTTCTATCGCATCAGTAGCTTCCTTAATTCCGGACGATGGAGAGTATCCGTTTTTATTCTCTAACATTGCTTTATAAGCTGCTTCAACCAAATGCTTTGGCGGTTCAAAATCATATATATTCGGATCCCCGATATTTAAGTATAACATCTCCTTCCCTGCTTTTGCAGCCTCATTTGCTACTGATAATATATCCCTTACAGCATAAGTAATATTTTCTGTTCTCACTGCTGCTTTTATAACTTTCTGTGACATCTAACCTCCGTTTATTTTTTTAACTTCTTCTCAGTTACCTCTCTCTGGATAATTGAGATTTATTTCTTTAACCTGCTAAGAATGAGAGAAATGGAATTGTTTTGGCAAGAATAAACGCAATTATACTCCATCCTATCCATAATGCAAACACCATAATAATATATTTTTTTGTCTCTTCCGACTTAAATAATTTAGCAAGTCCTATTCCAAGAATTACATAAGCCCAGATAGTAATCGGGTCTAATTTAGATAATGTAAATCCAAGAAGCTCCTCTTTTCCCATTCCCATAAAAGAGCCTATCGACAAGTCTTTATACCAGCTATTAGTCACCAGCGATAATATAGTGACTAAAACAACCTGAATCATAGATATGTAACTTGTCATACCGGAGGCAACAAGAACCGACTTATATCCTCCGTTCCCGTGTAATACATATTTGGATAATGCAAAATACACCAGACTGATTACGAAAAAGAAAATCAGCCCGAAAACTATTATTGAAATAGAAGCGAAAATCTGTGCGGTAGGTGAAGACATTAGTTCAAGATTTCTTTCAGCTGCTTTCATTTGCTCACTGGCTTGCTCTTCAGTCAACGTTCCGCTTTTCACCATCGCATCTAATTGCTTCTCTGTTGCTTCGTACCTTATCTTTTTTGATTCTGCTCGTAAAATCGGATTTGTCATAGAAACAAAAACTGACAGACTCACAATAACTAATAGTAAGACCACCGGAAGAAGCCAGTCAATTGTTCTAAGGGGAAATAAAGATATTGACTTATAAGTTGCTGTTGGCTCTGTAAAAATACCAACAATTTTATCAGTATGCGATAATTCTTGAACTTGTTCAGGAATTACTTCGGCCAATTGAGAATCATTATTCTCAGTATCATTTTGTGTTTCCATGATAGTATCTTTCTTTTTAATATCCTTAACTACAAAATTATAAAATATTTGCAGATAAACCAAGAAAAGAGAAAATTATCCTTTTCTCAAAATTTCTCTCCAAAATTCACTTCTTAACTAATAATTGGCACTCAACTCCATAAGCTTTTATAATCATTCTAAATACATTCAAAATACATCTAAAAAAACCTTTTCACACCGTTACTTTTCGATTATTTTCAACTTTCCCGACAATATTTTGATATATTTACAATTTCCCTTAAAAATCAATATCTTTACATATTGTATTCAAATAAATTAATCAAGCATCCTAAAAATGAATGATATAATCACCTTAAAAATTAAGCGAATAAACAAAGAATTTTACGACATCCCCACTCCCGATTACTCCACATCCGGAAGCTCAGGAATGGATGTAAGAGCCGCTCTCTCTGAATCGGTCAAACTGGAAAAAGGAAAGATTCTATTGCTCCCAACCAACCTGATCCTCGAAATTCCCCACGGGTATGAAATCCAGGTACGCCCCAGAAGCGGTCTGGCTCTTAATCACGGCGTTACAGTTCTCAACACCCCAGGTACTATAGATTCGGACTACCGCGGTGAATTAAAAATAATCATGATTAATTTAGGTGAAAAGGATTTTACTATAAACCGCGGGGACAGAATTGCCCAGTTAGTCCTTTCTAAAGTCTATACTGCCTCAGTTCAGGAATCGGACACTTTAGAGGGGACACACCGAAATACCGGCGGTTTCGGCAGCTCAGGGATTCAATAAGAATATTTTTTTAATTGGAGTGATTAAATGAGAGCCCGTTTTTTAATTGTGTTTCTAATATTTTCAGGAACCTTTGTATTTGCTCAAAATGTAAAAGTTGAAGACTATCAGGTTGCGGTTAGCAAAGCGCAGAATCTTATTGCGGACGGCACCTGGAATTGGGGGCAAAGGGGGAATACTGTTACTTCAAATAATGCTAACGGGTCTCTGATCTTTAAGACTTTTTATTCTTCCCTTCCCACTGCATGGTTTATCGATATTGATGCCGTCGCTGGAAAGGACTTCAGCAACTATAGCCACAATATTAATATTAATTCAAGCTTTAGAAAATATGTCTGGGACGATAAAGACATTTTTGCTTCGAGCCGTTTAACCCTTTCACACGCAAATTTTTTCAGGCAGATTGAGTCTAAAATGACCGTCGGATTTGGTTACGGCAGATACATCAATGCAACTTCGCTTGCCAAAGCTGTAAGAATTGAAGATCATTTATTAAAGGATAAAATAGTCTCCGACTACTTGCCAAAGGAGGTCATGGTTGCAATTGCAAACATAATCGAAAGAGAACAGGAATATAAGGACGTCTATGGCAAAACCACATACGAAACTTTTTGGTTCGACGACATTGAACATGAAATAAAAAATTCTGATGAAGTATCTTCCGATGGCATAGGATCTATCGGTATTCTCAGAATGAGACAAGTTCTTTTTAATATCAACGAGAGGGTAAATGACAGATACTACGGCTGGGATGTTGTCACTGGAATATTATTTCCGTTATCAACAAGAGATAAATCCCCGGCTGGAAATCCGAACCTCTCTCTTACTGCAGAATACTCCTACCCGATAAATTGGAACATGCAAATCAACACTGCCCTTATTTCCTCAACTCCAATTGATTCTGCTTTTTTCAAAAACTTTGATATCTCAACTAAACTCGATTTTATTTATGAGCTAAGCAATCGGATTAATTTTGTAGCCAATTATCAGCTCGTTTCAAATAAACCTTTGTCGGATATAAATTTTAAAATAGAACATTACTTAAATGCTTCTTTTCTTTACTACCTTGAGAATAATATCTATTTTATTATAAGCACAGGTTTGTCAAAGCAGGGAACTGATCCTCAGTTAATACGTTCAACAGTAGGGATACAATATAATCTTTTATAATATATCGGTCTATTTTTCAATTAATCAGTAGTGTGTTTCTTAACTTTAAGCAATTCCTGTATTTTCATCTCCCTTAACTGTATGGAAGTTTCAAGCCTGATATCAAATAGCTTCCCGATTTCAGCTCCTATAATAAATACTATTGCCGAATAGTACAGCCAGAAAGCTACCACAACAACGAGTATATATGCACCGTAAATCATTCCAAGCGTAGGGAAATTACGGATATAGTATCCAAACAATTGTTTGGCTGCTTCTGACAAGAGTGCAGCACAGATAGCCCCCACAGCAGCAGATCTTTTCCTTATCTTTTTAGTTGGAATAAATTTATAGATTAGCCAGAACATTATAAAAAGAACAAGAACTGAAAATCCGATCGTAAATGCCTGTTGAAATATTCCTAAATTAAATACTGAAAGAACCTCATATTGCTGTGGTATTGAACGGAAAAAGTCTATAAGAGGAAAGAGTATTGTCATTATCGGAAATAATAAAATCGAAAGTATTATTATTAGTGAGTCTCGCAGTAACCCCAGGAAAAAATTTATTTCCTTTTCTGCTCCGAAAATTTTATTCAGTACGGTTCTTAAACTGCTGAAAAAACTGCTCGCCGCAAAAAAGAGCCCTCCTATTCCTATAAATCCTGCTATATCCTTGAACTCTACAACTTCATTAATACGCTTAAATATTATAGCTTTCGCATAGTCAGCGTATTGCTTATAAGGTATTAATGTATCAAGTAAATTATTTACCTGGATTGCTACCGTAGCTGAATCAAGGAAATTTCCCAGAATCCAGAAAAGAATTAGTATAAAAGGGATAATACACAAAATCAGAGTGAATGCCAAACCCGAAGCAAATAAAAAGATATGATCAGTATCCATTCGCACATAAAGCCCTGCAACATAATGCCTTAGAAATCCAAGCACATATTGGACTTTTTCATTCTCTCTTATGAAAAGAGAGAAAACATCTTTTGTTTCTTTAAGAAACTTAAAAAAATCTTTCATTAATTTCTACTGGGCTTCCTCTCCCATTAACCTGCCAAGAGTGTTATGGTAAAGATCTGATAGCTTTGATATTGGATATTCTATCCTGTCGTTTATTCTTAGAGTGCTTTCGCTGACTCTGCCTAATAGTATATATGGGATTCTGTAAGACTTTACCGATTCTTCAAATAACACATGATTCTCTGGAGATATCGTAACGATTACCCTGGATTGTGACTCGGAAAAATAAGTAAAGTCTTCACGTGTCTTAATGGGAATATTAACTGTTGCACCTGTCTGGTTTGTCTTATTCATTATGCAGCACTCTGCCAATGCACAGATTATCCCCCCCTCCGAAATGTCATGCGCTGATTTAATAAATCTTATGCCAATTAGATTGGCGAGGACGTCCTGCAATTTTTTCTCTGTTTCCAGATTGATTTGAGGCGAATCTCCTTTGACCAAATTATGAATTATTTTCAGATATTCACTCCCCCCTATTTCCTCATGATCTTCTCCCAATAAATAAATCAAATCTCCTTCATCCTTGAAGTATGAAGTAGTAATCGACTTCAAATCCTCTATCAGCCCGACCATACCAATTACTGGAGTAGGATAGACAGATGTATTGGGGGACTCATTATAAAAACTGACATTACCTCCGGTAACCGGTGTGTCAAATACTCTGCATGCTTCTCCCATTCCTTCTATGGCTTCTTTAAATTGCCAGTAGACTTCCTGTTTATAGGGATTTCCGAAATTCAGGCAATTCGTAATTGCTAACGGAATACCTCCGGAGCAGATAATATTTCGTGCCGATTCAGCGACTGCAATTTTTGCTCCTTCTCTTGGATTTAAGTAAACATATCTCCCGTTACAATCTGTCTTGGCTGCTAATGCTTTGTTCAATCCCTTGATATGAATAACTGCAGAATCGCAACCTGGTCCCACTATGGTATTTGTCCTTACCATTGAATCGTACTGTTCATACACCCATCTTTTTGAAACTATATTCGGCGATGATAACACTTGAAGAATTGTCTCCTCCATATTTAATGGAAAAGGAATCGAATTGGGATTAAAATCCCTTAGAGTATCTATATAATCCGGTCTTGCCCATTCTCGGATGTATACTGGAGCCCCGCCTCCCAAAACCAGTTCATAAGGAGGCAGTTCTACTTTTAATTCACCTTCATAGTTGATTCTTAACACGTTTTCATCTATCACTTCACCAATGATTTCGCAGTTAAGATCCCACTTATCGAAAACCTCTTTTACTTTATTCTCGAATCCGGGCTTTGCTACAACAAGCATTCTCTCCTGACTTTCGGATAGCATAATTTCATAAGCTGTCATCCCCGATTCTCGCAGCGGTACTTTGTTCAAATCAATCACCATCCCCGATTCCCCCTTCGCGCTCATTTCAGAAGTTGAACAGGAAATTCCTGCTGCTCCCATATCCTGTATTCCTACTGCCCAGCCGTTTCTTGCTATCTCCAGAGTTGCTTCCAAAAGTAATTTTTCCGTAAAAGGATCTCCCACCTGAACTGATGGTCTTTTAGCTTCAGACTTCTCAGATATTTCTTCTGATGCGAATGTTGCTCCGTGAATTCCATCTCTGCCTGTTGAGGAACCCACAATCATAACTTTATTTCCTTTCCCTTTTGCAACAGCAGAAACCACATGATCTGTTTTGACTATTCCGATCCCCATTGCATTTACAAGGGGATTCCCTTGATAACATTCATCAAAGTATACTTCCCCTGCAACAGTAGGGACACCAAAACTGTTTCCATAGTCACCAATCCCGCGAACAACACCGTCAAACAGAAAACGGGTTCTTGCATCTTCAAGAGATCCGAATCGCAGTGAGTTTAGCCCTGCAATAGGCCTGGCTCCCATCGTAAAAATATCACGCATTATTCCGCCAACTCCTGTAGCAGCCCCCTGATAAGGTTCAATCGCGCTTGGGTGATTGTGACTTTCAATCTTAAAAGCTACTGCAAGGCCGTTCCCGATATCTACAAGTCCGGCATTTTCTTCTCCCGCCCCCACTAAGAGCTTCCCTCCGCTCCTTGGAAGTGTCTTTATTAAGGCGATTGAGTTTTTATAACTGCAATGCTCGCTCCACATTACGCTGAAAACACCTAATTCTGTAAAGTTTGGTTTTCTTCCCAGCCTTTCGCAAATCGAGTTATACTCTTCTTCAGTTAAACCATGTTCTTTTACTAATTCTAATGTTACTTCCGGTTCTTTCATAAAAATCTCATAATTGATATTTAAAAGTTACTTAGGAATTCTTTCCATATTTTGAATAATTTATAAGTAGCCAATATATCTTCACCGCAATAAACAGCAATCTCCTCAATTCTCCCCGCATTATATAAATTGCGAACTTCCATACCTGAAACTTCCTTGGATTTCGGAGATTTCACGCCAAATCCATAACAGTAAAAATCAAGATTAAATTTGCGGTAACCACCGTAAAAAGAGAACTGCTCCAGCAAATCAACGTGGGTTTTCGTATCATACCTGTATCCCATAAGATTCCTCGTCGGCTTAATCTTTAACATAGCGCTTCGAAGCATTAGGAAAGGAATATCAAACCCTCTTCCGTTAAACGTTATCACCTGGTCAGTTGCTCCAATCACCCTCCAGAAAGACTCAAGCATCTCTGCTTCATTCATCCCTTTATATGTAACATTTTTCTCTTCGGAAATCCATTCTTTCTTCTCAGGGCTTTCGTAGTAAACATAAGGTTTTTCTTTTGCAACATCATACATACCGATTGCAACAACTTTTGCAGTAAATGGATAGAGACTCAACCATTTCTCTGCTTCATTAGCCTTTTCTTTTCGGAGCACATCGTCCTTTTCTTTATTCGCTTCACGAAGCAAATACTCCTGCTGGCTCTCAGAAAGCGTGTCAATATTAAATCCGCTTGTTTCAATGTCAAATACAATCTGTCTCATCAGATACCTCGTTGTTATTTCTTGTTCTTTAATATTTTGACTTCTGGTTCATACAACTTTACTGATTTATAAAAACTATCCGGAAGATTTGTTGACTTATGTGTTTCCGGATCAACATAAACTATTACACCTTTACCGTCAGCGATTAATTCATTCGTATTTTTCTTAACTACGAGATGATCAAATCCGAAAGAAGTGTTTTTAATATAAGAAATTTTCGAGTAGATTATCAATTCATCACCGTAGCGAGCATGAGAACGGTAATTGATTTCATTTTTTACTATGAAATAGAGCATCCCGTCAGAAAAAATTCCATTATCAGGCATAAGCCCTACCACTTTCGTATATTCTATCCTTGCTTCCTCGAAAAACGACACATATACCGCATTGTTTACTACACCAAGTAAATCTACTTCGTTAAAGCGGACTTTAACTTCCATTTTATGTTTAAATTTATCAACCATATTTTATTAGTTAAACACTTTTCCCATTATTTTTAATGCTGTTTTTATTTCCTCAAATGAAACATCAAGATGAGTAACCGCACGAAGGCTGTCTTTTTTGCCAACCGAGAAAAGAAGGCCTGATTCTTTACACTTCCCAATAGCTTCCTCAACTGATATTTTTAAAGGTTTAAATATAATAATATTTGTTTGAACTGCAGCTTTATCCACTTCCAGCCCTGAATTTGATGCAATCCAGTTTAGAAGTATTTGTGCTTTTTCGTGATCTTCTTTCAATCTCGCAAAATTATTCTTTAGAGCAAATAAGCCTGCCGAGGCTAAAATCCCGGCTTGTCTCATTCCCCCTCCCCACGATTTTCTTATTCGGAACGCTTCTGTAATGAAATCCCTTTCTCCTGCAATAATACTCCCGACAGGAGCCCCTAGTCCTTTAGAAAGACAGCAGGAAACTGAATCAAATTCCTTAGCATATTCTTTGACACTTATTCCTGTAGCGACTGATGCGTTCCAGATCCTTGCCCCGTCTAAATGAAAATACAAATTGTATTTTTTTGCTATTGCGCTCAATTCATTAATACTGGAGATCGGCTGAATCGCCCCGCTTGCTCGGTTATGTGTATTCTCGACCTCAATTACCCTTGTCTTTGGCATATAATATGCCGAAACTGGACGAATAGCCTCTTCAACTTTATCAGCAGGCATAACCCCGTTTTTACCCTCTACTGGATATATTTGTACTCCGCTTAACGCTGCTGGGGAGGCTGACTCATAATTAAAAATGTGTGCGTCTTTTTCACAAATAACCTCATCACCGGGATTTGTATGCACCCTTAGACATATCTGATTACCCATAGTACCGCTTGGTACAAATAAAGCTGCTTCTTTTCCCAGTAAATCAGCAGCATATTCTTGAAGTTCATTTATGGAAGGATCTTCTTTAAATACATCGTCACCAACTTCAGCGTTATACATTGCTTTACGCATTTCTTCCGAAGGCCTCGTGACCGTATCGCTTCTTAAATCAATTAGTTTCATTTTTATTCTTTATTAAAGTTAAATCTTAAATCTCTTTTTTGTTTTTTTCATTATAACAATACTGATTACCCAAACAGATAATGCAATTGATATTCCTGGAAATATCCTTGGATGAGAAGTATAAAATGTTTTATAATCGTTAAGGTTAACTTCTCCCACTAGAATTGTTTTTTCAAATAATTCCGTCTCAGCAATAGTATTACCGTATGGATCTATTATACAACTGATCCCTCCGTTAGCAGCTCTTACAACTGTCTTTCTGTTTTCAATTGCACGCAGAACCCCCATATCTTTGTGTTGATATGGCCCGCTTGTTTTACCATACCAGCTGTCATTAGTAAGAACAGCTATCAGGTTACTCCCCTTTGCAGAAAATTCAGCAACAAAATCCGGGAAAGCAGATTCATAACAAATAGCACCGAGAATACTGATTGTTTTGTTGCTCCCGGTTAACACAAATAATGACGTATCATAACCCACATTCCATCCGGAAAGCCCTACTCCCCATTTTAACAGCGATCCGAGAAGTGGAATCTCATCCGCAAAAGGAACCCTTTCTCCGAATGGCACCAGTTTTATCTTGCCGTATTTCTGAATCTCCTCGCTATTGGGCGAAAATAGATAAATAGCATTATGTGTGGTATAGTAAAAATCACCGGCTTCACTATACTTGGAGTTGCGTGGAGCGTTTTCTTTATTACCATGAAATCTTAGATCAGGCATCCCGGTAAGTAGAAAAACGTTATTTGTCTTTACGAAATTTCTTAATGAATCCACAATGTTACTATATCCCCCGTTCAGGAGATAAACCGGCAGTGCTGTCTCTGGAAACATTATTACTGATGCCCCTTTACTTATAGCTTCGCGGGACATTTGCAGATATGTTCCGGTTAGTTTTTCAATGTTCCCTCCGGACCATTTTTCATAAGGATCAAGATTTGGTTGTATCAATCCGACTTTAATTTTCCACTCTTCGAATTGCAGGTTGTTTAATCTAATAACGCTATAAAAGACAGGGATCAAAACAAAAGAGAGAGTAAGTGTTAAGTACAACGGCAATATTTTTTTCTTTTCCGTGTATCCTGTAAAAAACTTATATAAAAATATATTTATATAAAGAACTACAAGACTAATTCCAAGAACTCCAACAAGATCGGCAATCTGAATAAACCAATTATAATCCGGCAATGAGTTTCCAAGCAAGATCCACGGGAACCTCATGTCCGTACTCATCGTAGTATACTCATAAGCTATCCAGAAGAAGGGAAAAAGAAAAAGAGCAAGAGTTTTATTAAGATACTTTTTTGTCCAGTAATAAAGAGTAGAAGCAATGAGGAATAAAGCAGGATTAGCAAAAAAGAGGAATCCGCCTGCAATCATAAGAAAAGGATCGCGTGCCTCAGTAAATGCACCAACCCAATAAATTGTTAAAAACGAGAAGACGAAAGCAAACAGATATGTGGCACGGTTAATTGATATGAGTGTATCCCGTCTGCTTATAACCATCAGGTAAGGAATCAGACCAAAGAAACCCAGAAAGTTAAACGGAAGAGGAGGAAAAGATAATCCCATAAGGACGCCGCTAAGTATAAGCAGCCACCTGTCATTTCTGAGTTTTTTCTTCTCTTCCGGAGAAAAATCACTTTTCATGAATTTTAACTTCAACTTATTTTCTTTTCTTCTTTATAAAATATTTCACTGCAAAAAATGCAACGATAAGGGCTATAATACTCAAGACTAATAACGTATAAGTACGAAGAATGTGGTCCACCTTATTCAGGTTTTTCGCAAATACCATACCAAGGCTTAGCAGTATTATATTCCAAAGTACTGCGCTTATTGATGAAAGAGCTAATGTCCTCTTAAGATTTAATTCACTCAATCCCGCGAAAAACGATATTACGGATCGGATTCCGGGAATAAAGCGATTAAATAAAATTATAAGAAATCCAAAACGCTGGAACCAGTTTTCGGCCTGATCAAGTGCCTCAACAGAAATAAATCTTACTTTTCCTTTTCTTACAAGTTTTTTATCAGTTTGTGTACCAAGATAATACAAAAATAAGAAACCGATTTCGCTTCCGATGCTGGTAATTATTAAAGAGGGTACAAATCCAATAGTTCCCGATACTATAAGCGTGCCCCCCAGAACGACAATAAAATCACTCGGGGCAGGAGGGAAAATATTTTCAACAAAAGGCATTACAAGGAGTACCGCAAGGATGAGAAGCGGACTGAAAGTTGACATTGATGTGAGTAATTCTTCGAACATTATTCTTATATTTTTCTTATATTTTTCTTACAAGTGCTATTGACTGTGCGACTGCTCCCTCTTCCCTGCCTATAAACCCAAGCTTTTCGGAAGTAGTGGCCTTGACTGAGACCTGATCAATTTCTATCTCCAAAATGCCGGCTATGATCTTCTGCATTTCCGGAATGTAGGGGGCTATTTTTGGTGTCTGCAGAATCAATGTAGAATCAACATTCATTACCGAATATCCTTTTTCCTTAATCAGGTTGTTTACTTCTCGCAACAATTCCTTGCTGTCAATTCCTGAATACTTTGGATCTGTATTTGGGAAATGAATACCTATATCTCCCAGCGCAAGTGCACCAAGAAGGGCATCACAGATTGCATGCAAAAGGACATCAGCATCGCTATGCCCCAAAAGTCCGAATGAATAGGGAATTTCCACACCACCCAAAAAGAGTTTCCGGCTCTTAACAAACTCATGAACATCAAACCCCTGACCAATACGATAATTTTCCATATTTACCTTATTTCAAAAATTGAAAATTCATTATTATAAGCAGTCCAGGCAATATTACTTTTTTTTACACTTGAAAACTGAGGGCCAACCTTTAATAGCTGAAACAATTCCTCGATTGCCCATTTTTTTCCTTCAACTACAGTAAGTACTTCTCCGGTATACAGGTTTTGAACATAACCTTTTAACTCAAGACGAGTTGCATTCCTGTAAACAAAGTAGCGGAATCCGACTCCCTGAACTAATCCGTTTACAATTATTTCTGCTCGTTCCATATTAATTACTTAATTGGTCTCCATGACCTTTGGTTCAGCCCTGTATATCTCTGAAATTATCACACCCGAAAAAATTAATATCGCCCCTGTGATTACAAATGATTTAGGCACCTCATTCAGAATAATATATGCAAAAATAGAAGCAAATATTGGTTCCATCGAAAAAATCAAACCTGCCTTTGTTGGAGTAACTACCGGTTGATATTTCGTGGTCAGAAAAAGATTCAGAACCGTTGCTAAAATAGACGTATAAAGAAGCACAAAAACCAGATTATTGGATATGTTAAAAGTCATATTCTCAACACCCGCAGCTGAAAAAAACAAACTCGATATTGTTGCCAGTATAAAAGTAGTAAATATTTGAGCAAAGGTCAGGAATTTATGATCATTCCCATGACTGATTTTATCAAGATACACTATGTATAATGCAAAAACGAAAGCGCAGATCAGGGTCAGGAAATCACCTGTTGAAAAATTAGTGCCTATCTCCCTAAATACATCAAACACTGTCTCCCCCTTGCTGGAAAGAAATGTCAGTCCTGAAATTACAAGTAAAATACTTATTAAATTAGCTCTTGTAGGTTTTCGCCTTTCAATTATCATTTCAAGAAGCGGAGTAAATAGAATAAAAGTTCCGGTTATAAATGCTGATTTGGTAGCCGATGTCGATGTCATTCCAACGGTTTGAAGAATAAAACCAAGAAATAAAAGTACACCCAGCACAAAACCCTGAAAAAGTTGCTTCTTGTTCACATTCAGCAGACTTTTATACATCAACGGTAAAAGTACAATAGATGCTATTGCAAAACGGACAGCCACAAAAAGCATTGGAGACGCATCCGTCAAAGCGCTTTTGATAAGTACAAACGTTCCGCCCCAGATAATTGTGTTAAAAAAAAGGGCTGTTTCCGCTATCCGTAAATTACTGATTTTCAAATTTTTCCCGGTCTCTTTTTACTTTCTATCCATTATCCTTGAACGGGGTATATCCGAAGAATTTCATCATGTTTTCACTGTTTCGCCAGTTTTCTTTAACTTTTACGCGGAGCTCAAGGTACACTTCCTTATTAAGAAATTTCTCAATATCTTTTCTCGCCTCTTCCCCAACCTTTTTAATTAAAGTTCCTCCCTTACCGATAATAATCTTCTTCTGGGAATCTTTCTCTGCATAGATGATCACGCTTATAAAATATTTTCCGTTTTCCCGTTCCTTAAATTCCTCAACTACCGTCTCACAGGAATAAGGAACTTCCTCTCGGTATAGATCAAAAATTTTCTCTCTTACAATTTCAGAAACAAAGAATCTTTCATTTTCGCTGGACGTAATGTCTTCAGGATAGTATTTGGGGTGCTCCGGAAGATACTCTAGTATCTCTTGTCTCACAGAATCAATGTTAAATGTCAGCAAAGCTGAAACCGGAATCACTTTCTTAAAGATATTGTACTTTTCCGCTTCCTCTATCAGGGATTTAATTTTCACCTCATTTGAAAGATCCACTTTATTTAATAGCAGCACTTTTGGTGTTGAAGTCTGGTCTAACAACTCAATTAAATTCTTATCTTCGAACAAATTTTTTAGTTCTTTAGGTGTTGAAACATCATATATAAAAAGTAGCAGGTCAGCATCGTCTATTGAACGTTTTATGAAATCGAGCATTCTGTCCTGTAGTAGATATTTTGGGTTGAGTATTCCGGGTGTGTCAAGGAATATAATCTGATAATCCTCCTCCGAAAGTATCCCGAGTACGGTTTTTCGGGTCGTCTGAGGCTTATCACTCACAATGGAAAGCTTTTGGCTCAGAAGAGCATTTAGCAGTGTGGATTTCCCTGCGTTCGGTTTTCCTATAATTGATACATATCCGGCTTTATGATTCATGGTTATCTTTCGAAATAATGGAATTTTCTAAAATTAATTGTTAAAATTACACAAATTTAAGGAGTTATTAAAGGTTATATTTGCTGGAAAACAAAAAAGGCAGTGGAGTTCTTTGTTTCTCTCACTGCCTTTAATAAAGCTTGAAAAATGATTATTTCATTAAAACCATTTTCTTAATTTCGCGCTTTTCAGCACCTTCATTTCCTTTAGCTCTCAGTTCGTAGAAGTAAACACCACTACTCATTCCGGAACCATCAGATGTGCTGAATGTTGATTCATGTCGGCCGGCTGTCTTAAAGCCGTCAACTAATACTTTCACAACTTCTCCCAAAAGGTTGTAGACCACTAATCTAACAACAGAAGCTTCCGGAATACTGTATTTAATTACAGTACTCGGATTGAAGGGGTTCGGGTAATTTTGTTCCAGACTAAATTCGGTTGGAACTTCTATCTCACCTTCGCTTGCATCAGTAAGTCCGGGAGCAAACTCAACCGCTGTAAGGAGATTGACTCCTAAATTGCCGATTAACGTTCCGGCTCCGGTTTGCTTGTTGATCGAAATATAGTCAGTCGGTGCTGTGACGGGGCCCTTGAGTCCGAATAACATTCCTGCTGCATTAAATGAAAGATCATGAATCATTAGGTTAAATCCTGCGGTCCCCACATTAGTAGTGTCACCGGTTGTCATGTTAACTTTTACTATTTTGTCTTTCGGCGTCCCTATCACTTTATATATCGCTCCGTATAATTCATTAGTTAGAGGATCAAATGCTAACGAATTAATATCGCATTTAATTTTGAAAAGTGAATCGAGGGATTTATTATTTTCGTTGACTCTGTATAGAATACCGGTTCTCGTTGAAACATAAAGAGCGCCTGATGTATCGAATGCAATTGTCGAAACCCACGTTATCGGTAAATCCATCAATTTATATCCGTCACCGCTGTCGGCACTTACTATGATCAGGCTGCCGCTTGTTTCTCCTGTTACAATTCCGTAAATCTTATTTGTCTTTGGATGGATGGCAATGTTCTTTACTTCCTGATAATTTGCGTTACCAAGTATATTGCTTTGCATTGTTGATAAGTTTACTTTATATGTTTTACCCTGGCCTGAGGAAGCATAAATCCCGTCAGGTGATACAGGGATTACATGATAACCCTTTCCGCTCATAATAATTTCCTCAGTGGAAGTGGAATTGGAATTTATAACGAGTTGGTCAGTGTGCATTCCTATCGATTTGGGTTCAAAAACAACTTTCAGATACGTTGCCTCATAAGGAATCAAAGTAAGAGGATAAGTAATATTATCTATTATCCTGAAGTGATTCGTTTGAAAACCGAGACTGTTAATAACTAAATTTGTTGCCCCCATATTCTTTAGAGCTAAAGTCAGAGTATCTCCTGAAGTATTTTCTTCAGCGGGTTCAAAATTCAATTCTGGAGTTGAGGAAATATGATAAGCAGCTGGTTCCAATGTTGTACGTATCTGCCCAACCCACGTACCCCATGTATTAGTTCCGTGTGCATATTCTACCAGCATCCAGAAATCTTTTTTATTGGATGGATCCAGCCAGATTCCGTTATAATCTCCCCATCGGTTTCTGGTGCCGCCAAAAGTTTTAACATAATTTCCTTTCCCTGGTGAAAGTGTCATACTGTTAAAGGTTGTTGCCGTTGATCCAAATGGTTTTGTCAAGTAATATGCACCTGCATATTCGTCCAATCCCGATCTGCTGTATGAGATTGCTAAATTTCCTTGATCATCCACTGCTAATGCAGGATACATAAACCAGAATCTGCTCGCGCCAAACGTACCGCTTTCAGAAACACTATTCCCTAATACATCTATTTTGTAATATCTCATGGCACTGTACCCTGAAGCAGACGGATTACTTATTCCGTGTATTGCGTAAATGTAACCCCCTTTATAAGTTGGTTCATATCTGAATTGGCATGTAGTGCCTCCGTCTATAAGAGGCGTTCCTCCGCCAAGTTGATTTGCGTTGGACGGAAATGAAAAATTCTGAACCATCACATAAGAGCCTGTCATAACAGGAGCTGTCGTCGGATTTGTTATCAGGTATATTCCGATAAAGTTTCCGCCCCCAAAAGGAGATACTATAAGTGGGTAAGGGGTAGTGACATCATAGGCTATTGTTGGTCTGATGCCAAATGGATTTCCGCCGATTCCTCCTGGGTATTTAATATTCCACAAATCAAACCAGTCACATTTGCCGGCTGTATTTGCATATAGCTGGGCTTTCGGAATAATCCTTATCTTAGAATATTGAAATGAACTTGAGAAGCTGAACTGGTTTCCCGTAATATAAATAGCCTCATTATCAAAACCGACTCCCTGATAGTCTGACCAGTTGCTCACTGTTGTGTTTCCGTTTTTATTGGCAGGAAGCGCCCAGCTGTACCACGTCCCCATAGGATTGCTGTCGTCCGAAACACTTATCAGAAAATGACCTGTTGAATTGGCATTGTTCTGCTGCAGGTATACCATTATCCAGCGATCCGCAAAGTGATCATATAGAATCTTTGGATCAAATGCCCCGTTTCCTGTGAGTACACTGTTATACCAGCTTTCTGCATCAATACTCGCAAGCTGATTTCCGGATTTGTCCCAGATAGTAAACCGGCTGTTTACTGTACCAACAACATGATCTTTCCCGACTGCGATATATGGATCAGGCGGGATTCCATTTTGCTGTGCAATTCCCTGAAAACTCCTTAAAAGCACCGAAGTTATTGTATCTCCGGTTGCTTCAATTTTATCAGTGCTTACATCATGAAAGTATGGAGACTCGGCTATCTTTTCATTCAAACCTGGTTGAACATAAATTGTTTCAAGCCCAAAATCGTCCTTATGCTTTATTACCCTCTCCTTTGGTGGTTGAATAGGATTAAATTTCTCAAATAATCCGGTATTATTTATTGCACCGCTGTCCACACTTCCTCCTGCAGGGCCTTCATAGGAAACAGCCTGACTGAACAAACTCCCTGCATATACGACAGTAAATAGAAGTATTGTAATTACTTTCTTCACTTTTGCCTCATATATTGATAAATTATTATTAATTGGAAATTAAGATAATTATTTTTGCAAAAACTTTCTATCTAAAATTCTCCCCCTTAAAAACTAATTCTTCTCCTTCACAAACATCCAGAGTATTGATGAAATCAACATACTTATTCCACTGATAAAAAAGATGATATTTTTATCAACTGCTGAACTGATAAAATATCCCAAAACTAAACTTACGATAAGTTGAGGGATCACAACCGATAAATTGAATACTCCCATATAAAATCCCATTCTTCCTTTTTCTACCTTCTCCGACATTATCGCAAACGGAAGACTCACAACTGAACCCCACCCAATTCCTGCAACTCCCATCATCCCATATAATAAATATTCGTTACCTCCCCCAATTACTATCCCAAAGTATGCCACGGCCATTAAGCAAATCCCTGTTATGTGAACTTTTATTCTTCCAAACTTATCGGCAAGGGGTTGCAAAACTAAAGCCGGCAAAATAAAACCGACAGTATTAAGTATAGCAAAAGAAATTGAGATAATCTTTCCCGTTGCAATATCACTCTCGGGATTCATTTTCTGCTGTATAAACGCAATAATGTAAACAAACATTGTCTGAATTGCAATCCAGGAAAAACCGTGAGCTATATAAATCTTTAAAAGTCCCACAATATCAGTTTTACCCGTTTCTTTTTTCTCATCAGCTTTAGTCTCAGTTTTCAAATTTCTCGGTTCATCAATCACCAGAGTAGGAAGAATCGAGAAAAGAAGGACAATAATAACGCCAAAATAAATCAGGTAATAATTCCCCCAAACCGCCCCGATTACATACGCTAATACACCAAAAAAACCTGAAATAGTCTGCATCCACGTATAACCCTTCGTCCGCTGATGTCCCTCTGGAGTCACATCCGAAATAATCGACCTCGTGGGATTAAAACTTATATTGATTGCAAGATCAAGCAAGAGCGCCACTACAATAGCCACCATAATTAGGCTGTTAATTCCGAAGTAATCATTAATTTTATCAATATTTGGCAGTGCCAGTAGCATAACCGAAGCAATCGACCCTCCTATCAGGATAAATGGTCTGCGTCGCCCTCCCCAGAACCATGTTTTATCGCTAATAAATCCTATCAGGACCTGCCCTACTATTCCCGCAATTGGACCCGCAGCCCAGACTATCCCTATTTCATGTATATTAAGATTATACTTTGTCGTAAGTATCCAGCTAAGTGCCGAAATCTGAACCGATAAGGCAAAACCCATCGCTGTGGACGGAAGTGACAAAATCGAAAAAAACGTATTTGATAATTTCTTTTGTATATCAAGCATATAGAATTAATATAATTGTTAAAATTTAATCTTGGAATTTAGCTAATTCCCCCCAATTTTCCGCTTATTTTTATGAGCTGATAAATATTATGCGATCCCATATTTACAATTCCCTCCCCTTTTTTAATAATCTCTTTTTTCACCCCCTAAAAAAAGCACCAGCTCTGTTCATAAAATCATTATAAAGCCGTACTAAAGCCGTATTAAAGCCGTACTATAGCCGTATAAAAGCCGTACTACCAAGCCCCTTATTTGCTCCTGTTCCTAATCCTGATTTTTCCTTCTTTAAATCAAAATATCAAATTTTCTGTTATATTTGAAAATTAACTTATTATTTTTTGCAAGGGACCTCTATGGTTAAAAATCCGTCTTTATTTGAAATTAATACAAGAGTCTGGCTCAGGGACTTTGATAAGGGAGAGAATAGAGCAAAAATCTCCGATGTTCCCCTCCCATACTGGCAAAATCTTCGTGAAAAGGGTTTTGATTTTATATGGCTTATGGGCGTCTGGGAGACTTGTTCTTCCGTTGTCGATGATTGTTGTTTGCAACCTTATCTGGTCGATTCATATAGCCGTGCATTAAAAGACTGGGAGAAAAGCGATGTCATCGGTTCTCCTTATGCAATAAACAAATACGAATTTAATCCCGAAATAGGCTCCGAGAAAGATTTTCTTCACCTTAAAAAAAGTATGAATAAAATCGGGCTTAAACTTATCCTGGATTTTGTTCCTAATCACTTCTCCGCTGCTTCTGAAATAACTAAAAGCCGTCCGGATATCTTCCTCCCATCAACAAAAGAACTAATGGATCAGGATCCTATAACTTTCTATAAGTCATATCACCATGATGATATATATTTTACCCATGGCAGGGATCCCTTCTTTCCTGCTTGGACAGATACCATTCAGCTCAATTATTTCAACCCGGCAACTATCGAATTTATGTCCAATGAAATCTTGACTATTTCCGATTATTGTGATGGGCTGCGTTGTGATATGGCAATGCTAATCCTCAATAATATCTTCAATAACACATGGAGAGGAATCCTCGACGAAAGAATTTTCCCGAAACCCAAAACGGAATTTTGGAAGATTGCTATTGATAAAGTAAAATCAGCTGATAAAGAATTTATTTTTATTGCGGAAGCCTATTGGAATCTCGAATGGGAACTTCAGCAGCTTGGTTTTGATTTTACTTATGATAAAAAATTGCTCGACAGGCTAAAAGACGGAAAGCCTCACGATATTTTGGAACATCTTCTTGCTGATGATGAATACCAGTCAAAATCAGTTCGTTTCACTGAAAACCACGATGAGGATCGCGCCGTTACCTCTCTCGGTATTGAAAAATCCTTTTCTGCGGCTCTCATCATTTCCTCCGTCAGAGGCATGAAGATGTTCTTTGACGGTCAGTTTACCGGTAAACGCATAAAACTTCCTGTCCAGCTCGGCCGTCAGCCCAATGAGAAAAACATCCGCGTAGTAGAAAAATTTTACGATAAACTCTTCAGAATCTTCAACGATGAAACTTTCAAAAACGGTAACTGCAATTTGCTTGAGCCTCTTCAGGTTCATCCGGATAATTACTCAAACCGGAATATCTTGGGATGGCAATGGAACTATATGAGTGAATTAAGGATAATCGTTGTAAATTATTCTGAGGAAACTTCTCAGTGCAGAATTAAATTTACTCTGCCGGGAAATAACTACTCAAATGAAATGGAAATATTTGACGCTCTCCACGATAAAGGATATATCCGCTCCAAATCTGATATACTGGAAAACGGTCTGTTCATAGAGTTAGGAGCTTATCAGGGACATATCTTCACTTTTTGATTATATGATTCTATACTGGAGTTTTTATGAAGTTGTCGATCCTGTTTTTAATTTTAACTTTATCCACTGCTTTCCCGCAAGAGGATATGACTGGGAGAATTGACTCTTTATTAGCAAAGTATGATAAACCTGACGGTCCGGGTGCGGGAGTCTATATTTCATTCCGGGGAGATGTAATTCTTAAAGAAGGACTTGGATACGGAAATCTGGAAGACAAACTCAAAATATCCCCTTCAACAAACTTCCGTCTTGCTTCAGTAACTAAACAATTCACAGCTACTGCGGTTTTGCAGCTAATCTCTAATGACAAGCTCTCTCTCGAAACAAAATTAACTGAGATTTTTCCTGAATTTCCCTCTTATGGCAAAGAGATTTCTGTGTACCAACTTCTCACCCATACTTCAGGGCTCATTGACTACGAGGACTTAATTCACGATACCGTCACCATCCAGGTGAAGGATAAAGATGTTTTGACTTTAATGCTTTCTACTGACTCAACATATTTCGAACCCGGTACCAATTGGCGATATTCGAATACTGCATACTCGCTTCTCGCCCTCATGACTGAGAGACTTTCGGGATTATCCTTCCCCGATTATCTCCAAAAGTTTATTTTTTATCCTTTGGAAATGGATAAAACGATTGCCTTTGTTGAAGGAACGAACGAAGTCCGGGAAAGGGCTTTTGGATACTCTAAGTTAGGAGAGATATGGGTAAGAACTGATCAGAGCCTGACAAGCGCTGTCCTCGGAGATGGTGGCATTTATTCCTCAATTAATGATTTAATAAAATGGGAAAAATCCTTCAGGGAATTTACTCTACTCTCTAAAGAACTTCTTAATCTCGCAACATCAGAAAAATTCCTTAAAGACGGCTCTGTAATAAATTACGGATTCGGCTGGCACATAAAAAAACTTGGTAACTATGAAGTGATCTATCATACAGGAAGTACACGCGGCTTCAGAAATATTATTTACCGTATTCCTGAACTGGAATTGGTCATTATTCTGTTGACTAATAGGGATGAAGGAGAGGAAGCAAGTTCTGAAGATCTCGCTGATCAAATAACAGGAATACTCCTGAACTCAGGAAGCAAATAATTTATTTTCCAAATACTATTTTACCGAAATCCTCAGGACTGTGGAAGTTAAGTTCTTTTACTTCTGACCACGCTATCCAGTGCGGATTAATTAAGTCATCCCCGCATTTATAAAAATTGCTGGTCCACTCATCCCCTGGATTAATTGTTATATCACCAAAATATTTCCTTAAAAGTTCAAATGGAATGAAAAACTCCAGATACCATTCTTTTTCCGCTGTAACTTCAACAGGAACAGGCTCATTGATACTACTCATTCTTAAGACACTTTGGCAATCTTCCTTTTCAATCCGTCGCGATTCTCTGAATCCGTCAGTGGTCCTTTCATGGTTAGTTACATGACTGCAGAGCAAAGTTCCAATACAATTGAACTCAAAATTAATATACCCTCTGACCCCTTTCGGCTTAACAAAGAATTCCACGCAACTGTCCCTCCATACAGGCTCATGAATGTTAGTATACCTGGCTAACAGCGAATGATCTTCCACTTTGAATATCCCGTTAATCCCATCTTCTCCCCATAATAATTTAACCGATGTTTTCGGAAGAGGATTGACACTCTCAGGTCTGACGTATTTTAGCTCAATTAATTCTGCCTCATCCCATTTAGGACCCTCAAAATCACAATTCAGAATTGGAATGCTTTCCGAATATTTTATATTATATTTATTCATCTTGGGATTATTTTTAGATTGGATAATAATTCATTGCGGAGAGGGGGGGATTCGAACCCCCGTTAGCCTTACGGCTAAAACAGTTTTCGAGACTGCCGCATTCAACCACTCTGCCACCTCTCCGGATTTTATTAAATTCTTAAAAATAAGCTTGTAAAAATAAGGAAAAAACTCTGATTAGGAAAATTATTCTAACTGTGAAAGGATATCCTCCAACTCAACCCATTTTTCTTTATCATCAAGTACGACTACAACCATTAAGGCATTTTTCATACTTGTCTGCTTGAATCCCCAAATCAATCTTTCCTGTTCACTCTTTTCTATTTCTCCCGTCTCTTGAGACCATATTTCCGGTGCGCATAAGCAACCAAGGGAAGGTGTGTTGGGGTAATACGGTTTCCCTTCATAAAATGAAGGATCTATTGTTGTTCCGTGAACAATTATCTCATTTCGCCCTGCCTCTCCGGCATTATAAGCCAGGTAAATCGGGAAGTAATCTCTCCAGCTTTCAGGAAGCATATTTGAATACAAATCAGCATTCCAGGATTCCGAAATCTTATCAGGATAAAACCCTCCTACTGAATCCTCATAAGGTAACTTTGTCTGGATATTCTCTGTTGGTCCTATAAATTTGCTCTTTGAAACTTCAATTCCCTTTACTGAAAAAATACCCTGTGGGGTATTCCCATTCGTTAAAAAAGCAGGAAGATTTGTGATTGAACGGGCAAGTTGTCTTACGGCAACTATCTTGCCGTCTTCCCCTTTCACAAATTCCCCTTTTTCATTTTTTATCACTGCTAAACCTGGATAATCCCTGTTTTCTCTCTGAAATGAAAAAATAACTGGCCTCTCTTTCCAGAAAGGATTCTGAATTAAATCCTTAAGTGGAGGACGGTCTTTGAGAATTTGTTTATAATCCTTGGATATATAGAAATATAAAGTCCTTAGAATCGGATGTGTCGCCCAATTGCTGAAACGCCCTGGCATACTCATCGAGATTAAAGTATTATAATCTTTGCTGATCCTTGTGAGGTATACCGCACACATCGCAAAGTTCTTTTCGTTTGTGGTCTCCCTTAGTAAAGTTGCTACCTCCTTCTCGAACTCCTTCGGGTAAAGAGTATAAGCCGCTTCTATAATTCCCCTCACAAACCAGTTACTCAATTCTTTGTGATTCTGTAATCCCGTTTTAACTGCGTTAAACAACATTTCACTTTGTGAAAGAGTTACTTCTGAAAGCCAGAAAGCTTCGAGCAGCTTCTCCTCATTTTCGGCTTTAACATCAAAATAGAGATATTCTAAAATCTTCCACTCTGTCTCGATCCGGAATTTTTCTCTTTCTTGCGTTGTGACATAATCAAGTTTGATTCTTTCTTGGGCAAACGCCATTTGAAAGACAATAAAACTTATTAGAAAAACAATCTTATAAAATAATTTCAACATTTATTTCATTCTTTTTATAAAGTGAAACATCGATGAAGTTGCTTTCGGATAACTCACCGTTTATTTTTATCGATCTGAATCCGGTGTTCTTTCCGTCGGGATTCATTACCTTAAGATTTATTTTCTTGCCTCTGAACATCCTGGTCGCATTAAATGCCTTCCACTCCGAAGGAATATTCGGATTAATCATAACCCCTTTAAGCGATGTTCTGAAACCAAGGATATAATCAATTCCGATTCTCAGCATCCATACTGCACTTCCCGTTAGCCAGCTGTGACTTGCCTGCCCCTCAGTTAGATGATCCGGACTCGTGACATACTCGGCATATACGTATGGTTCTATTTCATAAATATCAATCCTTTTTGATGTATTGATTGGCAACATTCTCGAATAAATATCATATGCAAAATCTGCATCACCGTTAATAATAGATGCTAAAACAAACCATGAAGAAGCGTGATTAAAGATAGCCCCGTTCTCTTTCTTACCGGGGACACATCTCGAAATAAGTCCTACATTATCTTCAATTTTTGTGTAAGAAGGATAGCATATCTGAATTCCATTGGGTTTTGCCAAATACTTTTTAACTGCTGCCAGTGCTTTATCACCTCGGTCCTTTGGGGCACATCCGGAAATCACTGACCATGTCTGCGAATTAATGAATATTTTCCCCTGCGATGCCTTTGAAGTGCCGAGAGGTGAACCGTCATCCTTGAATGCTCGGATATACCACTCTCCATCCCAAGCAACTTTATTTGTTGCATTTCGCAGTTTATCATATTCCTTTTGCCAGGCAGCCAGAGACTTTGAATCATTCTTATAACGGAGTAGCTCAAAAGTCTTTTTAATTACGTATGCAAGGAAAAACGCCCCCCAGATTGTCTCTCCCTTCCCTTCGGGTCCGACCTTGTCAAGAGTGTCATTCCAATCCCCGTTCATAATTTTTGGAATACCCCTCTTCGAAACCGCTTTCGTGCAGAAATCTATTGCTTTCTTTAAATGCTCGTAAACAGTTGCACTTCCTTTATCATAATAAGCCACTTTCTCGTCAAGAATTGAGAAGTCACCTGTTTCGTTAAGATATTCAACTAATCCAAACGGAACCCACAATGGAGTATCTGAGTGATTGGTTTTTTCACCCCAGTCAGTCAGTTTGAAAAAGTTATGCAGAGTAGATCCGTTGCTGAATTGAAAGCGTAGAACATTGAGTAGTCTTTCACGCACTCTTTTGGGATCACTCATCACTACTCCAAGAATATCCTGGAACTGGTCCCTGATCCCTGTTCCGAACAGAAGGCCGCCATGATAGAATCCGCTGTTTCTTGCCATGTCAAATGTTACTGCAGACTGGTACTGATTCCATACGTTTATCATTGTATCAAATTTCTCGTCAGGTGTTTCTGCTTGCACCGCTGAAAGTGACTTATCCCATCTCTTCTTCAGAGCATTAAACAGTTGCTCGCTGCTTCTTACGTCTGTTAACTTCTGCCACCTTAAATGCTGATAAGGGCTTTTTATTCCTTTTGGGGCAACGCCCATAACTACATTAAAATCAATCCCCTTTAAAGGTTCAATGAAAATTTTTGACTGCAGTGCAACAACAGGATCTCCCGCTGTAATCTCGGTATTATTCATTTTCCCAGTTTCAATTGCTTCTGGATTTGCTTCACTTCTCCACTTACCTATGAATATATCGAGGGATGAATCAAATCCGGTTATCGGCAGTGTCTGTGTGAAATATATGTTATATTTCCAGTCCAGGTTAGGTTGGGAAACAGATACTTTCTTGTTAAGCACCCAGTATCTTCGTGTCGCAACTAAAGTCTGTCTTGACTTGTCGAATTTGATGTCCGTGAAATGTTTGTCATTTGGTTGGTTGATCTGGTCATTGAGCGCATTACCCATCAACAACTCAGTGAATGAATAAATTTCAAGGTTTCTTTTTTTCTCTGTCAGATTATAGAGCTTCACGCTCCAGACTTCGGCAGTAATGTCTTCTGGAACAAAGTATGTGATGATACCTAGAATCCCATTGACTTCTGTAATGATTTTTGTATAACCCTGTCCGTGATGGCACTCATATTTATCATATTTAGTTTCAATTGTCGGAGCCCAGCTTAAAGACCAGAATTTTCCTGTATCTGCATCCTTCACTATAACATATCTTCCTGGACGATCCCAGGGAAGGCAATTATATCTCATTCTTGTTAGGCGGTTATCCCTCGGAGACTCCATGAAACTGAACCCTCCACCGGTATGGGAAATCAATCCCGCATACTTCGGATTCCACATGTAATTAAACCAGGGGCGTGGAGTCCGCGGATCGGTAATAATATATTCCCTTTTATCCTCACTGAAATAACCGTATTTATTCTTAAAACTATCTGACATACTATCCTCTTAATTGAATATATTTAATATTATAATAACTTTTTAATAAATTCTTATATTCTTATTTCTCTTGTTCCAGATTTCTCTGCTTCCGTTATCCGGAGCACATACTCTTTCTTGTGAGTCTCTCTAATTTTGAACCTCGCTGCAATCATGAATCATCAACCAGGAGGCCAGGTCATTTTCCTTCCGCCCAGCAAGTGCAGGTGAAGATGATATACATCCTGCCCGCCGTCCCTTCCTGCATTAAAAACCAGTCTGAAACCCGAATCAAATATCCCCATATCCTTTGCGATTTTGTTCGCTGCTGAAACTAATTCAAACATTAATGCTGAATCTTCCTTTGAATTAATTTCCCTGACTGAGGGGATTTCTCTCTTGGGAATTATTAATACATGAATGCGGGCTTGCGGGTTAATATCTTTGAATGCCAGAACAGTTTCAGTTTCATAAACTATCTGTGCCGGTATTTCTTTGTCTATTATCTTTTTGAAAATTGTCGACATATCATTCTCCTTTCTCTATTCCGTATTTTTTCATCTTACTGTATAGATGACTCCTCTGAATCCCCAGTAGTTCGGCAGTCTTGGAAATATTCCAACCTGAAATCTCCAGCTGTTTTTGTATAAAAGCTTTTTCGGCTTTTTCTTTAAAGTCCTGGAAAGAATTACTCTCATTTATCATTTCCGTTAACGTAGTTCTCTCAAGCGGAATTAATGTTTCAATATCAGACGATTCAATTGCGGTTTTATTAAGAATGATGATTATTCGTTCAATAATATTCCTTAACTCTCTTACATTTCCGCGCCAACTTAGCTTTTTCATCAGATCTATTGCACCTTGGCTGAATTTCGGAACAGTCTTATTATACTTGTCGGAAATTTCAATCGCAAAATGTTCTACTAAAGGAAGAATGTCTTCCGTCCTTTCGCGCAGTGGCGGAATATGAATCGGGATTACATTCAGCCTGTGATATAAATCTTCGCGGAAGTTACCCTTCTCAATTTCTTCTTTAAGGTTCTTATTCGTTGCGGAAATAATCCTTACATCAACTTCAATTTTCTTGCTCCCCCCTACTCTGTCAATCTTGCCGTCCTCTATCGCTCTTAAAACCTTTGCTTGTGCTTGCAACGACATGTCCCCGACTTCATCAAGAAATAAAGTCCCTTTATTCGCGAGCTCAAATTTTCCTATTCTCTGCTGCATGGCTCCCGTGAATGATCCCTTCTCATGCCCGAACAATTCAGATTCAATTAGTTCATTTGGAATTGCCGCACAATTCACTTCAATAAACGGTTTATCTTTTCTCAGGCTTTGTTTATGAATTGCTCTGGCAATTACTTCCTTCCCTGTCCCGTTCTCTCCAGTTAGCAAAATCCTCACATCGTTTCCGGCTACTATTTTAATAAGGTCCAGGAGTGCTGTGAATTGCTTGCTCCCGCCAACGATCTTCCCTTCGCCGGCAACGCTGGTCTTCATCGATTCGTTTTCTATCTTTAGATTGCTCTGCCGGATCGCGTTGCGTATACTTATTAGTAATTTATCACGGTCAATTGGCTTTTCTATGAAATCAAAAGCCCCCATGCGCGTTGCCTTAACTGCATTTTCGATATTCCCGAAAGCTGAGATGATTATTATATTCAGGTTGGCATCATATTCTATTGCCTTCTTAAGTAACTCAAAACCGTTTATTTCAGGCATCTGGATATCCAGAAGAATTACGTCAATCTTTCCCTGCTTAATAAGCTCCAGACCCTTCAAACCCGAAGTTGTATATTCCGATTCATAATCCTCATAGTCGAGAATCATTTTTATCGACTCACATATCTGGAGTTCATCGTCAATAATTAGAATTGAATTCATATCCTGAAATATTTTAAGTTATAGATAAAAAAAATCTGAGAAGGCATTATTTTAATCGTCCGTATCAGTTTTCCGAATTTAATACCTAGCGCATTCGCGCGCATGTCACGACTGTCTATGCGCGAGATTCCAAAAGTTTCTTCAAATGACTCTACAAAATAACCAATTATCAGGCTATAATCCAACAGTCTCGTATTGTATGAAAGAAAAGCACTGCCGAAAAAATGCGCCAGTTTATCCTTATCTCCATAATTTCCTTTTGGAGTATCAAAAAAAAGCTGTTTAGGGAGGTTGTTGTTTTTTTTGAGGAAATTCTCTCTCTCTGAGGAGAGGAATCGAAAATCAAGTTTTAGTTTAATTAAGGGAAGGGTGACCGGGATTCTGTCGTATGGTACTAAGGCGATTGTAAGACCAAGTAACGCGTCGGATTCATCATCGCTTATCCTTAATGCGTAACAATATATGGAATCTGTCTTTTCTAAATCTGAAATTTCAAGGGATGAAAACTCATCCCTTGAAACAAATTGGGTAATAGAATCCATTATGCAGAATAACTTTGAGCTTTGTGCATAATTCCCCCCGGAGAGGAAAAGAAAAAGGACTGCTATAATGAAAAAAGGAGTTTTAATAAATAATTAAACTTCCGGAATTTATTTTATGAATTATTTTCTGTTCTTATATAAACCGCTTGCCTGCTCAAGAATCTTGTTCATCCTGTTTACTAAATTGTGCGGATCCTCTAATAGTCCCTCCAGAAGAAGTGCACCTTCATAAAGTTGCTCGGTCGCATTCTTGACATATTCATCATCTGATGACTCTTTGAAAATATCAATGAGGTTCCTTATAAGTTCGTTATCCTTATTTACCTCAAATATCTTCTTCTGTGGACCGGTTTCCTGATTAGTCATTTTAAGGATCTTGTGCATCTGGCTGGACATTCCTTCATCTGCGCTGACTAAACAGCTCGGAGATCCCTTTAATCTCTTCGATTCTCTCACTTCAACCACACGGTCGCCTAAAATTGTCTTCATTTTCGCTAATAGACTGTCGAACTGCTTCTCGTCATCCTTGGATAACTTTTCTTTCGATTCTTTCTGAGTCTCAACGTCCTTGAATTTATCAAGTGTTTTGAAATCTGCAGCATCTACTGACTTAAAATCAAAGTCCTTATACTTCCTGAGCGATGTAAATATAAATTCATCCACCGGCTCATAGAAGAAAAGTACCTCTATCTCTTTCACCTTGAAAATTTCAATATGCGGATCGGTCTCAAGCGCTTCCCTGGTGCTTCCAGTGATATAGTAGATTTCCTTCTGTCCCTCTTTCATCCGGCTTACATATTCTGCCAGTGAAGTCAGATCATCTTTTGTTTTAAATGTTGAGGAATTAAACCTAAGCAGTTCCATGTATTTGTCCATATTGACAAAATCCATGTAACCCATCTTGAATATCTTATTGTGCTCCTTCCAGAACCGGGCATATTTTTCTGGTTCATTCTTTGCTTTGTCAATTAAATAGTTAAGCACCTGATTCGTAACGCTTTGAGCAATTTTCATGAAAATGGAATTATCCTGAAGTGTCTCGCGCGAAATGTTCAGCGGAAGGTCTTCCGAATCTACAACCCCCTTAACGAAACTAAGGTATTCCGGAAGCAGGTCTTTGTTTTTATGCTGAATCATCACCCTTCTTACATAAAGGTCAAGCCCGTAGTTATCCTTGTTGAACCAGAAGTAATCATAATTCTTTTCAGGGATAAAGAGCAATGCATTAAACTGTATCGGAGCATCGATTGATCGGTGGATAATGTCCATCGGCTCTTCTGTTTCAAATGTCAGGAATTTATAAAACTCAACATATTGTTCATGCGTTATCCCGCTCTTTGGCTCACGCCAGATAGCAGGAACTGTATTCATTCTCTCTTTATCAATATAAATCGGGAAGTTTATGAAATTGGAATGTTTCTTTATAATATTTTCAAGTCTGTATTTCTCCGCAAACTCACCCGCGTCATCTTTTAAATGAATTTCTATCTCAGTACCTCGAGGCAGTTCTTGATCCATCTCTCGAATCTCATAATCCCCCAATCCGTCCGACTTCCATTCAATCGCAATGCTCCCCTCCTTATACGATTTGGAACGGACAATCACTTCCTTAGCCACCATGAATACTGAATAAAAACCAACTCCGAATTTACCGATAATATTGCTGGCCTCTCCCTGCGCTCCCTGTATATTCTTTAAGAATTCCGCTGAACCCGATTTCGCTATCGTCCCAAGGTTACTGATCACTTCCCATTTATTCATACCGACACCGGTATCTTTCACGCGGAGTATCTTAGCTTTCTCATCATATTCAACGTGAATTTCGTTTGGAATATCGGGATCATTTATTTTCTCTCCCTTGTTTGATTCAAATCTTAACTTATCCAGGGCATCGCTCGCATTGGATATTAACTCTCTTAAGAATATCTCCCTGCTTGTGTATAGGCTGTGAACCAGAATATCAAGTAATTTTTTTACTTCTGCCTTAAATTGAAATTTTTCAGTGGTTTTTTGCTCGTCTGACATATTTTCTCCTTAATCTGCAAATTGAATTTTATCTTAATATGAAATCTACCAAATTTAGTGGGTTTAATAAATAACAAAATCCGGTGCTCCTTAGAATATTCTATTGAGCACCGGTATGGCTAACTTAATTCAGTATTTTCAGCCAAAGTTGCTTGACATAAAGGATCAACCCTTTTGTTACTTTACTTTGATACTGATTTCTTTTGGCTTTACTTCTTCCGACTTCGGGATTATAACCTTCAAGGTTCCGTCTTTGAATTCGGCCTGTATCTCCTCTTCCTTGATCCTCTCCGGAAGCGTGAACGACCTGTAGTACGAACCGTAACTTCTTTCGATTCTGTGATATTTCGTCTCCTTTGTCTCGCTCTCCTGCTTTCTTTCTCCGCTTATAGAAAGAGTCCCCTGGTTATACGAAATCTTCACATCCTCTTTCTTAACTCCGGGTAAATCCAGATTCAGTGAGTAATTATCCGCTTCTTCAATTATGTCGGTTAAAGGCATCCATACTGCATTCTCTAATTTATCATCAACCTCTTTACTAAGTCCAAAGCGATTTCCAAATGAATTAAAAAGACGGTTGAACTCCTTCTCTATGCTTAGAAGGTCTTTTGACGGATTAAATCTGGTCAGGTTCATTTTATTGTTCCTTTCTTTTTATTCTTAAAGTTGATTATTTTATTTTTATTTCTTTTGTAACCTCTGGTTTTACAACCTTTGGTATTGATATCTTCAAAACGCCTTCGGTAATTTCTGCCTCAATTCCTGACGGATCAATATCAATTTTTATCGGGAAAGACCTGTTGAATTTCCCTGTATATCTTTCGCGCCTGTGAATATTCGATGACTCGGAATCAAAGTTTGATTTCTTCTCCCCGCTTATTGTCAGAGTCTCCTCTTCGAAAACTACTTTCACGTCTTCCTTATTTACTCCTGGTATTTCCATATTTATGTAAATAAATTTTTCGTCTTCCCGGATATCGCTTGCGGGTTGATAGCAGTTGCAATATTCTCCTTTACCGGGATACTCAAAAAGATCAAAAAGTGAATTAACCTGAATAAATGGATCAAAAACAAAATTTCTTTCATTATACATTAAATTTTTCCTTTCGTTTATATATACATTTTTTATCTCTTTTATATTATATAAATACCGTGCCAAAGTGCTAACTAACTAAAAAAGCAAAAAAATAAGGTTTTTATAAAAACTGACCAGAAAAACTATTTGACAAAATATTCCTGCTAATGCATAAAATGTCATTCATTGACAAATTGTACAAATTTCATGTTAATATTGTCAAAGCTTTACAAAGAAAATAACCGGAAATCAGGTTTGTAGGCAGGAAGGGAATTCTTTAAAACACAAAAGGCAGGTGTACTACCTGCCTTCTCTTGAGCTGGTGAACGGATTTGAACCGCCGACCGGCTGATTACAAATCAGCTGCTCTACCAACTGAGCTACACCAGCCTTTTTCAAAATATTTAGACTATAAATATATTTATCTTTTTGAAATTTTCCAAACAAAAAAACTTTTATCTTCCTGTTTTTTCTTCCGATTTGTTATTCCAGCTCATAATCCTTCTGGATAACCTTTAATCTCGGATAATCTCTCTTAAATTCTGATGTAATAAAATCCGAAACCTCTCTTTCATTTGATGGTGATAAGAAAAGCCCCATATATATTTGACGTGATAAAACCAAATGACCGTAATTCACTCTCCGTTTCTCAAAATCAATCAAATATGCAAAAACTTCACCTCCCCCTGAGCCCATAAAGAAAGATCCCGAATTATAATATATTACATTGTACTTTTTCCCCGGAAACTTTGTTTTCAATATTTGACTCTCTTGTAACGAACCCTCCAGCAAAGCTGTCTCGTATACTTTTTTTACCGTATCTTCATCAAGTTCATATAATTGGAACTTGATTCCCCATTCCTTTGGATTTGAAATTTCTTCCGCTACAATAATCTTTTTTGTAGTATCAATGCCAAATCTGCCGTAAAAAGCATGTTCAAGTTTCGGATTAATTTCTTTCTGCACAAACTCTATTAACCTTGACTGATCAGACAACTCTGCAACGGAAATAGGTTCCGGGTCATTGTCACAGCTGATATTTATTCCTACCGTAATAACCGCAAATAAAATTATGACACGCTTAGCTTTATTTCTCAATAACAATCTTTGTTCCTTTTTTTACCACACTTAATAATTCATCAATATTCTCATCGCTTAATGCAATTGAGCCGTCTGTCCAGTTAAATATAAACGGCAAATTCTTAAATATGCTATTTAATTTCCCTATCCCGTGGATCCCTATATCGCCCCCCAAAACCGGGCTCTTTGTAGGGCAATCCCCCCTTTGTAACTCCTCTCTGAGCCTGTCGTACTCTTCGGAAGCAATACTTCTTTCAAGGTATGCCTCTTCAATATCCTTAATATTTGGATAATTGATACGAAAATATCTGTGAAATTTATTACTTGAATCTATGAAACAAATCCGGTATTCGCCTACCGGTGTCCCCTGATCCCCTTGTTCCCTTTTTGCATAATTATCCCTCCCTGCCGATATCCTGTATCTTTTCACCAGTATCGAATCGGAATAAAGAAATAATTTATACTTCGAAAGACTTACTTGTAACGTCACATTCTTCAGCGTGTCTAATCTTAAAAAAGCCATCTCCTCTGCAAGCGTATTTTCTCTGATATTCAGGATAATACCATAGAGAATGCAGCCCCCTATAAAAAGCAGCAATCCTCCGCTGAAAAATATAATATTTCTTAAAGTTCTCAAGGAATGTGATAGAGTCTGTTAAAAAAGAAACAAAAATAACTTGAAAAATTAATCTACTTAGCCCAATTTTCCAAATGTAAAAGACTTTTTCCCTGTTTTAAAATTTCTGTCCTCTTGGAATCCTGTCGCAAATTATCACTATAACACCGGCTTAATAAATATTCCATAGTTAATTTGCCCTCTTTTCCTCCCCTCCTGCTGGCAACTAATGACAAGTAATGACCATAAGTGACAACAAAATGACCATTTTTGCTTCTTGCTCACCCATCAAGGCCTCCCCATTCGATCTGAATGCGTAGTGAACGCGTACTGAATGCGTACTGAATGCGTGGTGAATGCGTCCCACTTTCGATCCCCACTCCCTTTTATTCTCTTTTTCACTCTTTATGCGCTATCTTAATAATACCATCTTTTTCACTCCAGAAAAGTTATTTACTTCGAGTTTATAGAAATATACCCCCGCAGCTAAATTATTAGCCGTGAATGTAACTCTGTGATCACCCGCACTCTCTTCCCTGTCGACTAAGACCGCAACCTCTTCCCCCGATATGTCATAAATCCTTAAACTGACTTTCCCGTTCTCTGCCAAAACGTAACTTATTTCGGTTGAAGGATTAAAAGGATTAGGGTAGTTATTTGACAGTGAATATTCCGTAACAAAATTAATATCGTTCACTTCTGTCGCAATATTCGAAACATCTATCTTAAATATTGAACGTCCGTGTGTCGCTGCAAATAATACCTGCGACCCCTTATGATAATTCAAATCAAATATCGGTGAATTCGGAAGTCCTTCCCCTAAAACATTCCAGTTCCCCCCAAGACTCGTAGTATAATAAACTCCCGCATCACCTCCTACATAAAGAACTGAGTCCCTTCGATAATCAATCACTACTGAATTCAATGGTATATCCGGCAGATTGGATGAAATATCTCCCCAGGTTGTACCAAAATTTGTCGTCCTGAATATATGGGGAACTTTCAAATCCCTGTTAAAACCGCTTAACGTCACGTATGCCACTGCAGGATTATTCGTATCTGCCACTATGTCAGTTATATACCTGTTAGGAAGTGATCCTGTAACGTCACTCCACGTACTTCCCGAATTTGTGGAAACAGAAACTTTTGCATCATCAGTCCCGATATATATAATCCGGTCTGTCTGATTAGAAGCAATCGCCGCGGATATGCTTGTAATAGTCCCCAGTTTTCCATTCTGACCTCTTGTTAAATCAGGGCTAATCGCTGTCCAGCTCTGCGCTCTGTTGGTTGTCTTATGAAGCTTAAAACTACCAAAGTAAAGTATTTTCGGATCCCTCGGGTCAAGAATATATGGAGATGACCAATTAGTCCTGCTCAAATCCAGACCGCTTGCTGCATACTGGAAAGAACTTCCCCCGTTCGTGCTTCTTCCAAGTCCGCCATTCTGATACTCTGCGTAAATATAATTTGAATTACTGTAATCAATCTGGCAGTGAAACCCGTCTCCTCCGTATACAGCATCCCAACTGAAATAACTCCCCGTCTTAGTCAGCATTGTTCCGTTATCCTGAGTCCCTCCCATCACAAAATCCGCAGACTGACTGGCAACCGTAAAAGCATAAAACTGTGAAACAGGAAGATCGTATGATTTAACCCAGTTTGTTCCTCCGTTTTCTGAAATGAATACACCCCCGTCATTACCGTTAACCAGATGATTTGTATTCATCGTATTTATCCACAACGAGTGCTGGTCAGGGTGCTGCATATCAAATGTACCTGAATACGAATTCGTTATGTTGGTCCAGCTTGAGCCGCCGTCGGTTGTCCTCAGCAAATCAACTTCTCCAAGATATACTTTATTATGATCAATCGGATCAACTTGCAGCAAACCGAAATACCATCCAAAGTTTGAGAATTCATTAGGAAGAATATCGTCCGGCATCTTCGTCCAGCTCGCTCCTTTATTGGTCGACTTATAAAACCCATAAAATATATTTGATGTCCCATAAGCCGTTTCCGCCTGTTTTATAAGAGCGTAAACATAATTCGGGTTGCTTTTAGAAACCGCCACACTGATCCTTCCTATAACCGGATTATCCACAGGCAGACCTGAAGTTAGTTTATTCCATGTCTCCCCACCATCTGTCGATTTATAAATTGCACTCGACTTCCCGGCCGCCTTCCTGTATGTAGGAATCCGGTGCCTTTCCCAGAACGCTGCATAAACTATGTTAAGGTCATTTGGATCTACATCAACATCAATCGCCGCAGTGGAATCATTTACAAACAACACTCTTCTCCATGACCCCCCAGCGTTGGTTGATTTATAAATTCCCCTTGTCGTATCCTTTGAATAAAGCCCTCCCGAAGCAGCCACATATATAATATTTGAGTTCAAAGGATGCACCTGGATTTGCCCGATATGCCTCGAATTCTCAAGCCCGGATAAATTCCATGTCTCCCCGAAATCCGTTGATTTAAGCAGTCCAAAACCGGGGTAAGAATCGGTGCTGATATTAGCTTCTCCCGTTCCGCAATAAATGATAGCGCTATTATTGGGATCCATCTGAAGTGCACCCGTGGAAAGTGACGGGAAATTATCCGTCTTAGGCAACCAGTTCACTCCCCCGTCAACACTCTTGAATATTCCTCCTGCCGCAGCCCCTGCTATAATCAGACTTGTGTTCCCTGGATCAACACACAGCGCTGTTATCCTGCCGCCAATATTTGATGGACCCTGCGGAAGCCAGGTCTCCGGAAAAGCTCCCTTTTCCAGCTTCATTACCGAATACTGTCTTACAGCCTCAAAGTATTTCTCAACCGGCAGATAATTATCCGGATATGCCCTTTGATAATAAAACCATTCGCTCGGTTGGTAGTTGTAATCCTTCTCCCTCTTAGTGACTTTTGTCAGAAATATGAGAGGTAACACAATTAAGATTGATATTGCGATTGTTAAGAGTTTTTTCATAAATATCTGAATAATTATAATTTATACAAATAAAAATAACTATAATGCCCCAATCTCCAAGCTCTTTAATTCCCCCCTGAATCCCCGTTTTGAATTTATTAATTTCAATCCTCTTTTTACTTTCCTCTTTCTTAGATATATTTACATATAAAATATAATTATTCTTCGAATTTATTATGAAAAAAGTCATTATTCTTTTGCTGCTATTTACGGCAATTGCTTCTTCTCAGGTTAATACAAAAAAAATATATCATCCTTTCACCGGAACCTTCGCCCTTTCAATTGAAGGCGGTGCTACCTATGAACTCACTGACTATACCGATTTTGCAACAGATTATATGGGAAGGGTTTTAATGGAATACTACCTCCCCACCTATTCAAAAAGCACTTTTGGTCTTAGAGTTATGGGTGGTGCAGGATTTTTAAGGAACAGAGATAAATTAATTTCGCCTTCTGAAGTCAGGACAAACCTCATAATGGCCGGAGGCGGTTTTATCTATGTCTTAAGCCTTGGCGAAGTTGTATTCCCTTATTTCTTCGGCGGCGCTTCTTACCTGATGTTTCAGCCAAAGAATATTGAAGGGAAAAATATAGACACAAATAATGACACAATAGCCTTCAAAAAAAATGAAATAAATTACAACGCTGAACTTGGCTTTCGCATCCTGCTTGCCGATAATCTTACTCTTAATTTATCCGGTGGTGTTCAGATAAGTCCAAACGATAATCTCGACACTTATGTTTTCGGAAATAATGACCTCTTTAGTTACGGGCTTGCCGGATTTACTTTCTCTTTCTTTGGAGAAAATGATAGCGACAATGACGGTGTTGTGGACTCAAAGGATGCCTGCCCCGAAACTCCGCTCGGGCTTAAAGTCGATTTGCTCGGATGCCCCTTTGATACGGATAAAGACGGCATTCCCGATTATAAAGACCAATGCCCGAATACACCAACAGATGTTAAAGTCGATAGCGATGGCTGCCCGATTGATACTGATAAAGACCAGGTCCCCGATTATCTCGATATCTGCCCCAACTCTCCACGCGATGTAAAGGTCGACGAATTCGGTTGCCCCATTGATTCGGATAATGACGGCATTCCCGATTATCTCGACTCCTGCCCCGGAACTCCTGATGGAGTAAAAATCGATAAGTTCGGTTGCCCTGCTGATACCGATAGGGATGGCGTTCCGGACTATCTTGATAATTGCCCTTCGACACTTTTGGGCGAAGAAGTAGATCAGTTCGGTTGCCCGGTCAAAAAAGAAGAACCTAAACCGGTTATTAAAGAAGTTGTCCTGAGTGCGGGGACTACATTCGCAATCGGTAAATCAAACCTTCTCCCCGGTGCCTATGCCGAGTTGAATAACTTGATAACTGCAATGCTGGAAGATCCCGCATCTAAATGGCTCATCGAGGGTCACACAGATAATACAGGCTCACTCCAGATTAATAAAAGGCTTTCCTTGCAGAGAGCCGAATCTGTTGTTAATTATTTTGTGGCAAATGGAATTGAAAGAAGCCGCTTCAACGTTCGCGGCCTTGGCCCGGATTTCCCTATGGCGGATAATTCCACGGAAGACGGCAGAGCTAAAAACCGCCGGGTTAGAATAATCAGAACAAATTAATTACGAAAGTGGTATAACCACTAAAGTCTGTAAGTCTTCTTTCTTTGTGATTTTCGGATCGTTTAGATAGGTCTCCATGCATTCATTTCTGACCTTGAGATTATTCTCTTTCATATAGGCCATAAGAATCTTGTAAGTACTACCTACTTTTTGATATGAGCCCTTATGCAAAGTCTGTATATATTTTCCGTATAAAATTTTACCGGATTTTATACTCCCCTCACCGGGAGTATCATTTTTAACCGGAAATCCGATTTGCATATCCCATTTCTTTGTGAACATTTTGAAGAATCCCAGAAACTTATTCCCGCCTGTTGATTCGTCCCAACTGAAATTGACATATTTGACAAAAGGAGGAGCTTCGCAGGGAATCCCTTTTTGCTTCATGAATTTCTTTAGATCCTCATAAGCCTTGCCGATAACTTTCGGTATCATCAGCATTGACGCCTGAGCATTAATCTCGAGGGTGAATTCATCCTGCTTTTCAACTATTTCAACACTACCGGCCATATTAACCTCCAAAATAATTTTAAATTACCGGGAAAAGTTAATTAAATATTTTCTAATGTCAAAAGCAAGGTAAAGTCCCCAAGAGACCTGGAAAATCATTAAACCGATAAACATATTAGCTACATTATCAGATTTTTTTATATATTTAACAGTCATATTTTATTAATAATTAATATCAAGGAAAAGCTATATGAAAAAATTATCTTTATTACTCTTGATAGGATTTTTCGGAATCACATCAATTAGCTACATTGGTTGCGCAAAAAAGTCAGAACCCACAGCCGAAGAAAAAGCAAAAGTTGAGATAGCATTAACCGGGTTTGTTGAAACCCTCAACAGCGTAAACATTGATTCCGCATCAAGTTACGGCTACTTACAGTCCTATTTGGAAAAGAATACGTTTATTTACGGAGCAGCTTATGCTATACCTCCATCTGATTCAGCTTCATACGCAACTTATGTATTCTTAAAAGATGGAAAGGGAATCAAGAAGTCACTGGCTTCTTATGAATCTGCAGAATGGTACAAGGGTCCCGTCAAGGAGCAAAAAGGATTCTGGTCTAATCCTTATTTCGACAATGAAGGTGGCGAAACCAATATGATAACTTATTCTATCCCCGTTTATTCAAAGGATTCATTAAACACATTGCTCTATGTAGTTACAAGTGATTTGGAACTTAAATAAATCAGAGCACTGAAACCATAATGCAGATTATTGTTTAAAATGACTTTAAGCAATAATCTGCTGCATGGTTTAACACTTCTTAAAGAAAATTAAACATTCGTTTTATTATCCTCTGAAAAATCATTATTTTTCACAACTAATTTATAAATATAATTCAAATGATTAAGACCGATTGCAAATTATACGAGGGCTCTAAACCCTGTGCATTTCACAAGAAGGACGGAAGACCGTGCGAAAATTGCGCTGATTATTCCTCGGTAAAGACCCGTATCCTTCTCGTAAAACTCGATGCACTTGGTGATGTCCTTAGAACAACCTCTGTGCTGCCGAATCTTCACGCTAAATATCCAGGAGCCTCTGTAACCTGGATTACAAAAAGAAACGCACTCTCAGTCCTGAAAAGCAATCCTTATGTCGACAGGGTATTTACAATCGACTCGAATTATCTGGAATTTATCTTAAATGAAGAATTCGATATTGGCATTTGCCTTGATTCCGATTCATTATCCTCATCCATCCTTTCTCTCGCAAAATGTAAAAACAAATTTGGTTTTTCGGCTAACTCCTCAGGCAAGCCAATCCCGGTTAATAAGGAGGCTGAGTATTGGTGGTTAATGGGCGTAAACGACACCCTCAAAACTGAAAATCGCAAAACCTATCAGGAAATAATCCATAATATCTGTTCACTCGACTATAAAAAATTCCCCCCGGTTATTAACCGCACTATTATTAAAGAAGATTTCTTAAAAGAATTTATTTCCGTAAATAAAATCGACACTTCCCTTAATATCATCGGCATTAATACCGGAGGAGGTAACAGATGGGAATGGAAAAAGTGGATCCTTGAATCATATATTGATTTAATCAGAAAGATAAAATCTGAATTACCTGAATCTCAAATAATTCTTTACGGCGGGCCCGAAGAGATAGACTTCAACCGGAGAATCCTTTCGGAAATCGGAAGTTTAGTTGTTGATGCCGGTTGCCAAAACTCCCTTGAAGATTTTATAACCCTGGTCAGCATTTGTAACTTATTCATAACCCCTGACAGCCTCGGTTTCCACATCGCAACTGCTCTTGAAAAGAATGTCCTCGTCCTTGTCGGCCCCACATCCCCGTGGGAACTGGAAACATACGGTAAAGGAGAAATCATTTTCCCGGATATGGACTGCATTGCCTGCTATCTTAACAAATGCAACAAAAACCCGAATTGCATGATGAATATCCAACCCAATCTGGTAATGGAAAAAATCCGCCACTATCTGTAAAAAAACTCATGAAGAAAAAAATTGTAATTATTGGCCCCGCATATCCGTACCGTGGCGGCAACCCGACTTTCGTAACTTTCGTTCACGACATTCTTTCAAAACAATTCGAAGTGAAGATCTATAACTACAAACTCCTTTATCCGTCTTTTCTCTTTCCGGGCACAACACAGTTCGATAAAAGTGAAAAGACATTCAAAAAAGCCCCCAGTGAACGCCTCGTAAATTCAATTAATCCCTTCAACTGGATTAATGTTGCAAGAAAACTTAAAAAAGAAAATGCCGACCTCATCGTTTTTAACTGGTGGCATCCTTTCTTTTCCTTCTGTCACTTCACAATATCTCTCTTATCGCGCAGTAAGTACAAAGGAAAAATTCTCTTCATCACTGAAAACTTTATTTCCCATGAAGGACATTTTATAGACCGTGTATTGACTAAGCTCGGCCTGGCGAATTCCAGCTCATTCCTCGCACTCTCTTCAGAGGTTGAAAACGATTTAAATCAGTTAAAGAAAAAAAGAAAAGTATACAGAAGTGAACTTCCGATTTATAGTTTCTATTCTGATCTTGAACCGCAGAATAAGGAGGAATTCGGTTTCGCTAAGGACGATATTGTCCTTCTTTTCTTTGGATATGTAAGGAAATACAAAGGTCTTGATATCCTTCTTGAAGCAATGCCTGAAATTATAAAACTTGACAGTAAAATTAAACTCCTCGTTGTCGGCGAATTCTATGACGACCCTGAAATCTATTACTCAATAATTAAAAAGCACAACATCGAATCCTCTGTGAAAATAGTAAATCAGTTTGTCCCAAATGAAGATATTGAAAAATACTACAAAGCTTCGGATGTTGTAATGCTCCCTTACCGCTCCGCCACTCAGAGCGGAATTCTTAATCTCGCTTATGGATTTTTCCTGCCGGTGATTGCTTCAAATGTAGGCGGATTCACCGAATATATTGATGACAGGCTTACGGGTATTCTGGTTGGGTCGGATAGTCCTGAGGAAATAACTAAGGGAGTGAAACAATATCTCGGGTTAAAGGACAAAACGGACTTCAAAGGGAATATAAAAAACCGCGTGGAAGGAAATCAGTTTAATCAGTTGCCTGTTCTTTTTGAGCAAATAATCAGCGATTCATCGAAATAAACTTTGCGGCCGCTTCCTGAACAATCACTGAATCACCGTAAGCGTTAATATAAGTCCCAAGCCCTTCAAACAGCCTGTTTATATACGGGTTCCCGAAGCTTATCAAAACAAATTTAATATTCGCTTCGATTAGCTTCTTAATAAATTCAATCTGCTCTGGAATGTATACGATCCCCCCCTGAAAAGCCCTGATCCTTATAAACAATGGAACTATCACGACATCGCTGTTCTTTGCAATTGTCATAACCTTGAGATAATCGTCACTTGTGCTCTTTGAGTCAATAACATATTTCCTGAAAAGTGAATTTATGTTATTAAGTTCGTTCTGAAAAGTCAGTTCCAATTCTCCGGCTGGAATATCTGATATCGTTATACAGGAAATCTTCCGGGAAAAGTCTAAAGGATGATTTTTTTCTTTATCCTCAATCACTTTTATTGATTTCCCTGCTATCTCCGTCGCAAGTGCAACAGTTTCCTGTCTGTTAACCTGTTCTGATAATTTGGAAATGTCAACTCTGTTCAGATTATATACGTCCGCCCACAATTTCGCTTTCAGAATCCTTCTTATGCTCTGATTTATTCTCTCTTCCGTAATTACTCCTGCTTTTGCAGCCCTGTATAATGATTCAATGGCAACTTCTTCGTCAGGAGGAAGCAGCAAAATATCAACACCCGCTAAAATTGTTTTCACGGCAGCCTCCCCTACTGAATAAAGGGAAGTTATCCCATACATAGTCATGGCATCGGTAATGATCATACCGTCAAATTTCAACTTGTTCCTTATCAGTTCAGTGACAATAAATGGTGAAACCGTGGCAGGAAAATTTTCTTTTTTGGTAACCTTCGGCAAATCAACATGAGCAATCATTATTGAAGAGACCCCCGCTTCAACAGCTTTTTCAAACGGATACAAGTCTACATTATAAAATTCTTCCTCCGTAGAATAAAGAACAGATAAATCTATATGTGAATCAATATCGGTATTCCCATGCCCGGGGAAGTGTTTAGCTGAAGTTAAAATATTTTCTTCATTACAACCGCGTATAAACTCTGCACAGTATTTTGCGACAGTCTCCTTATCCTCGCTGTATGCCCTTACATTTACAATCGGATTATTGATGTGTGTATTTACATCGGCCACCGGAGCATAATTCTGATGTATCCCAAGTGATCTCATTTCCTGTGACACCAGTAATCCCATTTTGTATGCATAGTTTGGATCACCTGCGGCTGCGACCCCCATGTTGTATGGGAAATGAACTCCGTCAGTCAGTCTCATTCCTAACCCGCGCTCAAAATCAGCTGATATAAGAAGCGGTATTTCTGCAAGGGACTGCATCTCATTTATTAGATGAGCATAATTAAGGACTGTCCCCTTGAATAAACAGATCCCCCCCACCTTGTAATGAGTAATCAACTTGTAAATTCTTTTGTATTCCGCAGAACTCCTGTTCAAAAAATTGCCGAATGCAAAAGGAGCAATCATCTGACCAATTTTTTCTTCAATTGTCATTTTCTCAATCAGATTCTCAGTCTGCATTTTTTCTGATTCGGTTAATTGGTAATCTGTATATGAAACCTGTTTAGGCATATTTCTGCAAAATGTTTATTTGTGAAACTATGGTTTTAATATCCGGAAAACTTCGTTGTGAAGTTTGGGCCTGAAACTTCCCAGTTTATTATTATCTCTTGTCGGATAGACCCTGTTAGTCAGCAGTATAACAATCGTATTCTTGTACGGGTCTGTCCATACCGAAGTTCCCGTATAACCCGTATGCCCATAACTGCCGATAGAAAACAAAGATCCTGCCGATGAATTATTATCAGTTTTTATCCCCCATCCAATTCCTCTGTCACTTAATTCAGAATATCTTTTAGTAAACTGTTCCACAGTCTCTTTTTTAATGAACACCCTTCCCTGATAGAATCCTTTTTGGAGAAGCATCTGAAGAAGTATGGATAAATCCTTGGCTGTCGAAAATAATCCCGCATGTCCTGCCACACCGTTTAATAACGACGATGCTTCATCATGCACTTCCCCTTGCAATGGTCTCATCCTCCAGTAGTTGTCAATCTCAGTCGGGGCAATCCTGTCAAGTAGGGACTTTGACGGATTATAGAAAGTGCTCTTCATTCCCAGGGGTGCAAATATCTCATCATGGCAGAATTTATCAAGACTTTTTTTCGTTACCGCTTCAATAACCTTCCCAAGTGTGATCATCCCCAGATCGCTGTATACCGTTTTAGATCCAGTTTCATACTCAAGTTTTGTCCCGAAAATATCGTCAATCACCTGATTTGCAGAGTTATATTTTTTATGGAATGGCTTGAATGAGGGTAATCCGCTGTTGTGCAACAACAAATTTATAAGCTTAACATCCTGTTTCCCGTTCTTCCCGAACTTAGGGAGGTATCTGGACACTTTATCTTCAAGGTTGAATAATCCCCTGTCAATACAAAGCATTGCGGCGGTTGTGGTCGCTATTACTTTGGTTACTGATGCCAGGTCATAAATCGTACTCGCATCAACTTTATTCGATTTATTGTCGTATGTGAAATTTCCGTATCCCTTTTCATGAACTATGTTCCCGTCTTTCACAACCAGAAGAACAGCCCCGGGGAAAACAGAATCATGAATCGCTTGACTGAATAATCTATCAAGTTTTTTCAGTTGCTTTACCTGAGCGTTCTTTAATTTACTTACCGAATTAGTAACAACTGACTTCTCATAAGTGATCGAGGTTCCGTATGAATACTGAGTATTCGGAATTGATACTGGTAATCGCCCTGCAATATTCTGCTCCCCGAATAAAGCGGGGGCAAGGGCTTTTTCAGAAGGAAAATTATCCCCGTAATTACATAGGTAAGCGGAGACTTCAGGATATCTTGCCAGCAGATAAGGATTCCCGTGTGACAATAATACCACAGGCTTTTTCAATTCCTGAATCCTCCGTATCAGTCCGTCCTGTGCTTCAGATAAATTTAAGTTCCCTTTCATATCCCTTACACGAACATACACGGATAAAATTACCAAATCCGAATTACTTAGTGAATCAATCATCCCGGAAATACCTTTTGATTCAAAAGATGAATTCGCATAAAACGATTTCAGGTCACTCAATCTCTCGGTCAAATATGAAGAAAATTTCTCCGCTGTGGAAGTGTTATCGTTATCAACAATTGCCAGATGTGAGTATTTTTTACTCAGGTCCTGAATAATAGGAATTACATTCTCTTCGTTCCTTACTAATGTGATAGATTCTTCAGCAATCATTTTTGCCGTCGCCTGATAATCCCATCGCCCAATATTCTTTTTTGTTGTTTTAATATCAACAAATTTTGTTTTATCAAGTCCCGCCCATCTCTTTGCGAGCAGAATCTTTTTTACGGAATAGTTAATTCTGTCTATCGATATTCGCCCGCTTTTATAAGCATCCAGTATAGCATTGTAACTGTCCGCTTCAGATTCCGGATATAGGAGGCAATCATTCCCTGCTTCAAATGCGAGCAATGCCGCATCCCTGCTTGAATAATTCTTTGTTATGGAATACATGCTCAGGGCATCCGTAACTATCAGCCCGCTGAATTTCAAATCTGCCTTAAGAAGCTTTGAAATAATATTCTTCGAAAGGGAAGCAGGAAGCAGGGAATCTTTGTCATAGGATCTTATTCCCAGATGACCGACCATTATCGACATGACACCGTTACTGATATTCGACTTGAATGGTTTCAATTCAACCCTTTGCATCTCTTTCTTTGTGTGATTCAGGACAGGAATGGAACTGTGGGAGTCCGTACTTGTATTTCCGTGCCCCGGGAAGTGCTTGGAAGTTGCTATCACTCCTCCCCTTTGCAATCCGGTTATATATGCATTGGAAAGACGCGCAACTAAATCAGGATTCTCTCCGAATGACCTCGTATTAATAATCGGATTCTGGGGGTTGTTGTTAACATCCGTCACGGGTGCGTAATTTTGCTGAATGCCTAATGCTTTAGTTTCTTTGGCAATTATTTCACCCATTTTGCGTGTCAACCGAATATCATCTGCTGCTCCCAAGGCCATCATTGTTGGGAATGTAGTCCCGCCGGCAATTCTTTGAGTCACACCGTTCTCGAAATCGGCAGCAAAAAGGAGTGGTGTCCGGGATAAAGTTTGTAACTCGTTAATTAAGTTTACTTCCTCTTCAATACTGCCCCTGAATAAAACGAATCCTCCGACTTTATATTTTTCAACTAATTCCTTCAGTCTTAGATATCCTTCTCCCTCTTTGCTGAAATCTTTTGCAGTGGCTTGCGGAAAAATCAACTGACCGATTTTTTCTTCAACCGTCATTAAGCCCAAGAGCGAATCAACCCATGAATCCTTTTCCACGCCGAAGATTCGCACATCATTGAACTTCATGATCTCATCAGTGACTTCACCGGTTCCGCCTGAAAACAATAAACTATTGTATTGATGCCCAAAAAAAACTGAGGCGATAATGGCAATCGCAAAGAATTTTGTTATTCTGTATTTCATTATCTTATTACTGACAGATTAATTTATGCTTCCTTCTTCTTTTTGCCATATTCAGAATCAATTTTCAGCATCCTGACTATAAAGAATCCCGGAATCATCGTAAATAAAATCCATACAAAGAAAAGTTGATATCCCAGTATTTCCTGAATCCATCCGCTCAGCATACCCGGAATCATCATACTGAGAGCCATAAACCCGGTCGTTATTGCAAAATGCGCAGTCTTATGAGTCCCCTGCGAAATATAAATCATGTAGAGCATATAAGCAGTAAATCCGAATCCGTAACCAAACTGCTCTCCAAATACACAGAGGTTTATGATAACAAAATTATCCGGTTGCGCGAAAGCCAGGTAGATGTAAAGAATATGCGGAATGTTAATTGAAAGGAACATCCACCAGATCCATTTCTTGAGGCCGTCTTTAGCAGCCAGAAGACCACCAAGCAGCCCTCCGAGTGTTAAACCGATTATGCCTACTGTCCCATACACAAATCCCACTTGTCCTGTTGTCAGTTCAAGACCGCCGACACTCCTCGGATCAAGTAAAAACGGGGAAGCCATTTTTACTAACTGCGCTTCACCAAATCTGTAAATTAAAAGGAAGGTAATAACAAGTCCGATTTTTTCCTTTGTAAAGAATAGAGCAAATGTCTTGAGGAACTCGCTGAATATGCTCTTTGCGCTTCCTCCTGCCAGAACCGGCTTATCCGAATCGGGATACGGAAGAATGAATTTGTGATAAAGGAAGAAAACAAAGAATAATCCGCATATTATGAAAAATGTGTAAGACCATGCCTTCGGTATATCTCCGGAGCGTACCTGGAACATAGCAACAGACTGCGTCCTGAGCTTATGATCAATCTGCACAAGAGCAATTGCCGGTTTATTCCAGTTACTTTTATTAAAAGAAAATCTTGCTCCCTCTACTAAAGAAAAACTCTTGTCTCCCCCTTCCCTGTCAAGCGTTACAATCTGCTCTTTTCCTTCCGGAGGACTTTGATTAAGGGAGATATATAAAAGCGCAAAGTTTCCTGTTTCAACTTTCCTGTCAGCATCAGATAATTTAACTTCCGGGATTGGTTTCGCTTTGCTTCCGTAAAACCCGTTTTCCTGATTCCATACTTTAACTACCTGTAGTGTCGAATCGAATGCGTATTTGTTATTTCTTTTCGTGGAGATATCTATTGATTTTGAAGCTACTAAAAGTCCTTGCCCGCTTGAGTTTCTTTCAAAATTTCTAACCTCAGGCAAATCATAATTGACGATCTCTATATTTGGTTTTGAATGGACATTAATGTCAGCCGGTTGAAGTCCCGTCGTGGTTTCAAAATATCCGGCAACAATTATCAAAATTCCCTGCCCGATTATCATCGCAATACGGTAAAACGTACTCCGGATTCCCACAAAGAAAGTCTGGTCATGTTCCGACAGCCCTATCATATAAAATCCGTCAGCTGCAATATCGTGAGTAGCGGAACTGAAAGCAAGGAGCCAGAAGAATGCAAGCGTATACTGAACAAAATTATCAGCCGGAATAGTAAAAGCCACCCCCGCAAGACCGGCACCTATAATCAACTGCATTATTACTATCCACCATCTCTTGGTCTTGAATATATCAATAAAAGGAGACCATAGCGGCTTAATTACCCAGGGGAGATAAAGCCAGCTTGTATATAAAGCAATCTCCATGTTGGAGAGCCCAAGCCGTTTATAAAGTATTACAGAAACAGTCATTACAACTACATAAGGAATACCTTCCGCAAAATATAACGTAGGTACCCAGCTCCAGGCATTTCTGTATTTTGATTTTCCAAAGATCATTTCAACTCCGGTATTAGTATTATTTCTTAAATTATTTTATTTCTTATATCCCCTGCGGTCCATCCCGATAATCAAAGCACCCTGAGCAGGATTTAATTCAGGCTCAATTACTTTAATTTTAGGGAAATGAGTATACATTTTATCGTAAAGTGCGTTGGAATAAATATTCCTGTTGGTAATCAGGCTCCCGATGAAAACTAGACGCATTTCGTGAACATTAAATCTTTCAAACATTGTCTTTATGTGAAGGGCAAGTTCCTCGATTTCATCTATGATGATATATCTCGAAACCAGGTCTCCTTCATCGGCCGTATCAACAACAACCCTTGCAAACGAAGCTATGTCGAAATTGTTTTTATAGATTAGAGTAATGAGGTCATCCAGTGATCCGATATTGTAAAGTTCTTTCAGCTTTTCCGAAAGTTTAGTCTCTTTGCCTCTCCCGTCAAAAGCCCTTGCAACTGCCGTTAACCCTTTTTTCCCCAAAGAATAACCCGAGCCCTCATCCCCGATAAACCGCCCGAATCCACCCACCCTGTGTATTTCTCCTTTCGGGTCTTTACCGAACATAATTGAGCCTGTGCCCGCAATAAGAATGCTCCCCGGTTTTCCTGAAAAAGCACCCTCCAGGGCAGCAAGGGCATCGCTGACCACATAAAAGTCGTTTATCTTAATACTTTGTTTTTCACAGTAGGCAAGAAAATCTTTTTCGAGTGATTCCGCGTCCGTGCGTCTCCCCGCTCCGGTCGTTCCCAATACAATGCAATCAATGTCTTCATGTCTGATATTCAAAGCTGCTGTGCATTGGTTAATTAGGGATAAAATCGTTTCTGATACAACCTGTGTACCGATCATGATAAAATTTGAAGGGCCCCCGAAACATTCGAAAAGAAATTCCCTGTTTTCATTTGCTATTACGCAGTGTGTTTTTGTTCCTCCCCCGTCAATACCTATAAAATACTTCATATTTCCTATCCGTTTTATTCAATGTAATTTACCATTCAAAAATATGAAATTAAATCGGATAAATTAATAAAAAAGTGTCCTGCTTAAGTCAGTTCTCAAAATTGAAAATCAGTCTGCTGGCTGAGAGAACTAAGTCAGAGCGAGTTTTTCAATTACTTTTACCGGAGTAATTCCTTCCGCTTCAGCATTAAAGTTGGTAATAATTCTGTGCCTCAGTACCGGGATCAGGGCATCTTTAACATCATCTATATTAGGAGTGAAGCGGCCTTCTGATATTGCCTTTGTCTTGGCGGCAAGAATCAGGTATTGAGATGCTCTCGGACCCGCGCCCCATCTTATCCATTGCTTAATAAAATCGGGTGATTCTTCAACGGTTGGTCTGGTCTTTGTTACAATATTTACAGCATACTCAATTACATTATCAGCAACAGGAACTCTCTTTACCAGATCCTGGAATAACATAATTTTTTCTGCTGAAAGGACCTTGACCGGATTCGGGCGGTAATCGCTTGTTGTGTTCCTTACTATTTCAACCTCTTCGCTCTTTGACGGGTAATCCAGCCAGAGATTAAACATGAATCTGTCTAACTGTGCTTCCGGAAGAGGATAAGTTCCCTCCTGCTCAATCGGGTTCTGCGTTGCAAGAACAAAGAACGGTTCATCAAGCAGATACGTTTTCCCGGCGATTGTCACATGGTGTTCCTGCATCGCCTCCAAAAGTGCAGACTGAGTTTTAGGCGGGGTTCTGTTAATTTCATCCGCAAGAATAACGTTAGCAAATATCGGTCCGTGAATAAACCTGAACTCCCTTTTCTTGGTTATCTGGTCTTCATCAATAATATCTGTTCCGGTGATATCATTGGGCATCAGATCAGGAGTAAACTGGATCCTGTTAAACTTCAGGTCAAGCACGCTTGCCAGAGTCTTTATTAATAAAGTCTTGGCCAGTCCCGGTACGCCCACAAGCAGGCAGTGCCCTCTGGAGAAAAGTGATATCAGCAATTGATCGATCACTTTATCCTGCCCTACAATCACTTTTGCGATTTCTTTCTTGATGGCTTTCAGCGTGTCGGCAAGTCCTTCTACTAATTTTACATCATCTGACGTTTCCGGAGTCTTTCCCAAGTGCATCCCTTTTATAATTTAATTTCCCAGTAAATCTTTGTTTTAATTTCCCCTATCCAGACCTGATAAAGGTTTTGCTTCTTATATTCATCGGCAAATTTTTTCAGTTCCTGAAAATCTATTTCAAGGTTTGGCTGGTGCTGCAGAGTTCTTTTTTCGAGGTAAACAATATGGTATCCGTATGTGTCTGCTGCGTAATCCACCCTCTTCGGATAACTTATCTCTCCCTCTTTCATTTTTCCGACTGCATCAAGCAATGACTTGTCAAGCTGGCTCAGGTAAAAATTCCCGAGTTCCCCTCCTAACGGGGCAGTGTTTTTGTCGTCACTGTATTTCCTTGCATAATAACTGAACGAATTTACTTTTCTCACAACACTGTCACGGATATCCGTCAGTTTTCCAATCACGTCAAAATCCGCTTCATCATCTGATTTTAATTTCACAAGAATATGACGGGTCTTAATTGATTCTCCTCTTCTCTCTAAAAGCTGGATTATATGAAATCCTACCGGTGACTCAATAATCCCCGACATCTCGCCTGCTTTTAAGGCAAATGCGGCAGATTCAAACTCCGGATAAAAGACCCCCTTCTTAACAAAACCAAGATCTCCGCCGTAAACTGCGCTTGCCGGATCATCTGAATATCTTTTTGCAAGTTCTCCAAAGTCCGCTCCGTTTTTGATCGAGTCCAGTATACCTTCAATCTTTGTCCTGAATTTTTGTTTTAATGAGGAAGACAATTTGGGATTCATATATATGTGGAAAATCTTCACCTTCTCCGGTATAATCCCCAGACTGTCTTTATATGTATTAAAGAACTCTTCAATTTCACGCTGTGTGGCTTCCACCATTCCGAACTTCTTTTCCTTCATCCTCTGAACCATCAGGTTCTTTCGCACGTCATCTCGGAGTTCGCGCTTTATCTTTTCAACCGGCATTCCGTATGCTTGTTCAACTTTTTCCTTGGAACCGTACTGCTGTATAAACATATTCAACTGATAATCAATCTGTCTGGTCACTTCCTCATCCGTAACAAACACAGAGTCATAATTAGCCTGAGCATATACAAGTTTTTCTTCGATCAGGGCATTTAATACCTGCTCTCTCAGAGCTGGATCTTCAGGATTGACTTTCCTCTGCTGGGCAACTATCTGAACCTGGAAATCCATTTCACTTTGAAGAATATATTCATTATCCACAACGGCTACTATTTTATCCAGCACCTTCTGGGAATACCCGGCGGTTACCAGTAAAAGAAATAAAACAAAAATTCTTACTTTCAATTCGATCCTTTATCTGTAAAACAATTTAATTATTATCTGCTTATTTAATTTCAATATCATATTTGGAGTAGAGGTTCTTTGTATATTCTTCAAGTCTGTCTTTCAGCTTCCACTCTATAAAAACTCTTTCAACATCTCCCTTGATGTATTTAAAATCAGGGATTGACCCTTTTGAGTAACTCCTGATTAATTTCACAACCGTATACTGATTATTTGCTTCCTCAAGCACCGGTGAAATCTCTCCCGGATTTATTCCCTGAATCAACCTGATTAATGATCCTTGTGAAATATCATGCGAATAAATTACCTGTGAGGAAAATTCCGAAATAAGAACCGGGTCTTTTTGCATCAGGATTACTTCCTTAGCCCAGTTACCGTCCAGAACCGCATCTCTGAATTTCCACCCCGTTTCATCATCAGAAAACGTAACCATATTTACTATATAAGCATCGTCGCTCATTGTGAACAAATCACTCTGGTCTTTATAAAAAGCCCGCAGTTCCGGCTCAGTGGGGACAATCTTATTCTCTTCCAGATATTTTCGTATCAGGAATGAATTTATAAGTTCCTTGCGGGACTTCTCAAGCAGCTTCTTAAGTTCAGGATCATCAGGTACGCCGTTTTCAAGTGCTTCAAGATAAAACAACTCTGAATTTATCCAGTTTTTAATAAATGTATTTCTGCTCAGAGAGTCGTCGGCAACGCTGTTCGTAATTTCTTCATCTGTCAGGTAAGATTTCTCAACTCTTGCCCTGTAAGTTTTATCTCCGTGATCTTCACCGCAGCCCGCAATAAAGAGAAAGGCTATAACCGGAATGAACAAATTTCGAACACTCATAAAATAAAAATAAAAGCCGGATGAAATTATTTTTCATCCGGCATATAATTAATCAGCCTTAAACGCTTCGTTTAGTTTTTCGTAAAAATAAACAGGCTTGTAAAGTTTCTTCAGCCCTGTTATATATTCTTCCTCGAGCCTTTTGCTCTCATACTCCTGGAATGCTCCGCTTACTTCAGCTTTAGCTTCTTCAAATGTTTTTGTTCTCGCCGGGTCTTTCCCGATTAGTTTAACAATTGAAAACCCGCCCGAATTTTTGAATGGAGCAGAATAATCTCCTGCATTCTTAAGTTTATTAGCTTCAACAGCTATTTCCGAGGAATTTGCGTCAAGAAGATCAAATATTCCCTTCTTTTCCTTGAAGCCGGGTCGTTCGGTATATTTTTCTGCAAGTGTATCAAAAACCTCGCCGTTTTTAAGCAGCGTGTAGTAATAATTTATTAAAGAATCTTTCCTTGAGAAAATCTCTGCAAACTTTACTCTGTCGCCGAATTTATATTTCTGGCTGTCTTTCTGCCAGAATTCATATAACTTCACAGAGTCGATTGCTATCTTTGACCATACTTCTTCTTCCTGAAGCTTGAAAATATAAATTCCGTTTTTATAATCAGCCATTAATTCTTTGAATTCAGGGAATTTATTCTCTAATTGCATTGCTTCCAGATCAAGAGCCATGTCACCGCCGGTTTTCTTAACGGCATTTTCCATTGTAGCAAGGTCCATCAGCTTGTTTGAAAACTCGTAGTTTTCCTGGATCTTCTCAACGAGTGCCGTAAGTTTTACGGGCTGATTCTTAATAGTGAAAACAGTCGAATCGCCCAATTGATTCTGCAAATCGCTTCCGAAGTAGCTCTTTCCTATTCTTACAGAGTCTTTTCTTTCAGCAAGAGAGTTGAGAAGTGAATTATTTACTGTAAAACCGAAATCGGACTTTAGGCCGTTTACATAAGCTTCATACTCCTGGTTGTATCTGGTTTGTTTGTACAGTCTCTTAAGTTCTTCTTTATCTTCTTCAAAAGTCGGGTAAGGTTTTCTGTCCGTAACTTTAATGATATGATAACCGTAATTTGTTCTTACCGGCTCGGAAACCTGGCCAATCTGCAGATTAAACACAACCTCATCAAACTCCTGAACCATCTGGCGTCTTGCAAAATAATTTAAGTCGCCCCCTTTTTCCCTGGAGCCCTGATCGTCTGAATACTTGGCTGCAAGCTCCTCAAAATTCTGTCCCTGCTGTAAAAGCATTTTCACTGAATCAATTCTTGCTTTTGAATTCATTGAATCAACTTCACCGGCTTCATTGTAAAAATCAACCATAATGTGGCTTGCGCGTATCTGGGGGATTCTGTTCTGCTTGTCGGTTACTTTTATGATGTGAAAACCGTAACGGGTCTTTACTAATTCGGGATAAACCTTTCCAACTGGTGTTTTATATGCGGCATCTTCAAACTCAGGAATAATCATTCCTGCGGTGATAAAATAAATGTCTCCCCCTTTGGCTTTTGAAAAATTATCATCCGAAAATTCAGCGCAGAGGGTGTCAAAACTCTCTCCTTTTTTAATTCTGTCAAGAATCCCCTGCGATTTGATCCTTGCTGCTTCTTCTCCCGTGGAGTCGGGTCTGATCATTATATGGCTTACTCTTATATCCCATTTCCTCTCTTCATAAAGCTTGGCAATACCCGGTTCTACCAGCGTTTTCTCCACACCGTATGTAACACCAACTTTTTTCTTGTAATCCTCTAATTCCGCTCTGAGTTCTTCATTACGGTCCAGACCGCGGACTTCAGCGTCTTTTAATTTCATCTTAAAATTCACATAGAGATCCAGGAAATTCTTATAATTTGAATTTGGATCGGTGGAATTTTTTTCAAGCGTCCCGGCATTTTTACCGTATGCTTTTTCAAACTCACCCATTGTTATCTTTTCGCCCGTAAATTCTGCAACAACTATCTCTGAATGTTTTGGAGAACAGGAAAAGAAAACAAAAGATACGAAAACAACAAATAACGAACTAAACAAGACTTTACTCATCAATTATCTCCGGTTTATTTATAACATTAAATATTTAGATTACTTTAAATTAAAAAAATTTAAGTTGTTATTTTACTCAAGATAGGATAAAAAAACAAGGTAAAACTTACAGGATTAGGCATTTTTCCTGACAAAAGGATCTGATTCTTTCCCTTATTTGCCCACTTCGTTTTTCCAGACTTCCGGCCGATACCCTATTGTTACTAAATTCCCGAATCTGACTATCGGAGTTCTGAAAAGCAGCGGGTCTTCAAGCAATTCAGCCTCAATATCGTGATTAATAAATTTGAGATTCCGGTCTTTATACCGTTTTCCGGCTGTATCAATAACCTCTTCAGCAGAATAGAAACGGAGTATATTCTCAAGTTCCCGTTTACTCACCCCCTTAATCGTTAAATCCCTGTATTGGCAGGGTATTTTTCTCTCTTTGAAATAGCGTTCCGCTTTATTCGAATCGCTGCACTTCTTCACTCCGAATATCTGTATTTCCATACTAATTTATTTTAATCTTTATCATCTTTAAAGTAAATAATCTTCATGTATATTATCAAGAATTTTTTTACAATTTTTAGCGAAAAATTCGCCCCCATCCCTAGAACCCCCAAAACGCTATTTTTTCCAAATTTTTTTTATAGCCTTTATGAGTCCATTTCATCCCCATTCACCTTTACCCTAACCTTTTTTCCTCCGATGTGTCGGACTATGGTTAATCCGTCGGCTGACGGACTGCTCGCATAATTAGTTTTTTAGTTTCTTGCGTTTCTTTTGTTCCGGTTCGTCGAGATAATTCTCTTGGGTGACCACACTGTTACCGCTTTCCATTTCAAGGGCTTTCCGGGCATCCCCTGCAACTTTACCTCCTTTGCGTGCCGCTATTTTATTTTCATTGAAACCCAGGGCATCCTTTTTCTTTGCAATTTCTGTTGTAGAAGCTTCTCCCAGCATAGTGAATATCAGCTCCAGGTCGTTCATGTGGTCGCGCAGGTTTTCATTTTTCTTACTTAGTCCCTTCAGTTTTTTATACTCGCCCGGAGATAAACCGAAAGTGGCTTTACTTATTTCGGAAGTGAGAATAGCAAATTCAAGGTTCTCCTTAATGCCGCGGTTCTTCCACTCATTGGTAAGTTCATCCCTTACAGCAATTCCCCGCATCCGCTTCTCTATCCATTCGTCACTATATCCCTTGGCTTTGTAAATCTCCCTCATTCTTTTTGACGCAAGTTCGGGATTCTCAATTTCCTCAAGCCGCTCATAACCCACACGGGCAAGCCAAAGCTTGAATGGCTCTGCTTTTGGAGAGGGGATGGATTGGATGAGACGCATTAATGTTTCAGCATCAGCGACATCAGTAAGATATTTTTTACCATCATCTGATTCCAATTTCAGTTGTCCGATTTTTTCGGACAACTGAATAAATCCTTCGAATCCCAGTTTCTTCTTTAGATCACTCCAATATTTTCTGGGCCGCTCACTTTCCGTCAGGACTTCAATAATATCCACTACGGAAAAATACCATTTCTGCTCTTCTTCAATCCATTGTGAACGGATCTTCTTTGATTCAAATAGTTTTATATGGCTCATAAATCTTCCGGTAATAAGATAGGTGCAATATTAACGAATATTTTCATAAAAATCAACGATCTCTCTTCTTTTCTGATTGTTAATTGTAAAAGATTAAAGACTAAAGGCAACTGTTAAACGGTTAAAACCGTTCAGAGGGTTTTGGGGGTTCAAGTATTCACGGAATAAATCCCGTAGTTAATCCGTCAGTAGACGGATCCGTCCTCTGACGGACTAATAAACTTATCCACTTATTTTCCTCTTTTCTCTTTCCTCTTTTCTCTTTCCTCTTTTCCCGATTGACTAAGAAGACTCTCCAAAGTATCTCTGAATTGAGTACATCCCAAGATAACTTCCGAAAAACTGCTTCCTCGCCAGCGGTTCAATCTCATTTACGTATTGCTCATACTTTTCAACAGATTTGCACTCGTAAGTAACAATATATGTTGTCCGGTCTTGATATGTTGAGTCAGACTTTATCACTCTTTGCATTACGAAATCAGAAAAAATATTATCAGAGAATATCTCAGGGATATGTACATCCGTCATCCAGTTTAGCCACAGAACGACAATCTCTTCATCAAGGGATACGATATTTGTATAGTAATATGCCATAACTATCTCCGTTTCCTTAACCGTTTTTAATAAAATAATTTCTACACGGAAATTGACAATCTCTCAATTTTACTGCTCAGAGTGGTCCTCGGTATTTTCAGAAGCTTTGCCGCTTGCGTTATGCTTTTGTCCGATTTTTCCAGTGCCCACTTTATTATCTCAGTCTCCTTGCTCATCATAAAATCATCAAAAGATTCCGGTTCGCCAAAACTCCCTTTTGTATATGTCAATCCGCTCCCTGATAATTGAAATCCTCCGTCAGCTGGCGGACTGACGGACGGCAGGTCAAGCAGCGATTCATCAATTCCCCCCCCGTATGATAATGCAATCATTCTTTCTACTATATTTTCAAGTTCCCTCACGTTCCCGGGCCACTCATATTCAAGCAGCTTCTGCCATATCGGGGGTGTCATTAACTTAAGTTTCTCGCCGGATTGAAAATCCGATCCCCTGACGGAATGTTTCTTAAAGAAATATTCAACCAGAGGGACTATATCGTCTTTCCTTTCCCGCAGCGGTCTGATTTTCAGCGGGATGATATTTAACCTGTAGAAAAGATCCTCCCTGAATTTTTTCTCTTCCACTCTCATTTTAAGATCAATCTTGGTTGCGCAGATAATCCTTAAATCCGGAGTGATAACCTCGCTCCCCCCCACCCTGCTGAACTCCCGTTCCTGAATAACGCGGAGCAATTTCACCTGCATATAAAGGGGGAAATCGTCAATATCGTCAAGAAAAATCGTCCCTTTATTTGCCCTCTCAAAATAACCCCTGTGCCTCTTTACTGCCCCCGTAAACGATCCCTTTTCATGCCCGAAAAGCTCGCTCTCCAGAAGTGATTCCGGGATGCCCGAACAACTTACGGTTATAAAGCTTTCATTCTTCCGCGGACTGTAATTGTGCAAAGCCCTGGCTACAATTTCTTTCCCGGTACCACTCTCTCCTTCAATCAGCACAGTGAAATCATTCGGGGCTATGAGACGGATAGTTTCTCTCATTTTCTGCGTCTCCTTTGAATTCCCCACTATCGGCTTGTCTTCAAGAAAATGTATTTTGTTTTTCAGTTCAGTGTTCTCTATAAGAACGGTTTGCAGTTGTCTGATATTCCTTAATATCGAGATGAGTCTTTCGGGTGAGAAGGGCTTGGTCAGATAATCGTATGCTCCCATTTTAAGGGCTTCAACTGCTGTTTCAACCGTTGCATAAGCGGTTATCATGATTACTTTGGAATCCGGATTCCTGTTCATTACCGCAGATAATATATCAATTCCGCTCGCATCCGGAAGCCTTAGATCCGTAATAACAATTTCAGGAATTTCGGACATGAAGAGTTCAAGCCCCTGCTTCCCTTCCTCCGCAGCAAAAACATCAAAGCCCTCTTTTTTAAGGGTGTTGCTAAGGGATATCCTCGTTATTTTCTCGTCTTCAATTATTAATATTTTCATCCGCATTTCCTATCGGTAAAATTACTTTGAATATAGTCTCGACCCCCTCTGTGCTTTCAACGGTTATATTTCCATTATGCGCGTGGATTATGTCAAGAGAAGCCGAAAGCCCCAGCCCTGTCCCCATCCCCAGTTCTTTAGTGGTATAGAACGGTTCGAAAATATCCTTCAGGTTCTCTTCTTTTATTCCGGATCCGTTATCCCTTATTGTTATTGAAATATTGCGCTCATCTTCATAGCCTGTCCTTATTTCAATTGTCCCCTCTTTTTCTATAGCGTCCAGGCTGTTAAGCAGGAGGTTCATTATCACTTCCTGTATAAGATGGTAATCTCCCCTTATGGAAGGGAGCAATTCATTCAGGCGCTCTTTAACTGTTATTTTTTTATCCTTGATCCGGTAATCAAAAAGAGTGATCACTTTCTGGATAGTGTCATTGATATTTATTAAGTTATCCGACTTCGATTGCTGCCTTGCAAATCCCAGAAGTTTTTTTACGATCGTCTCTATGTTTGTTATCCCCTCATCTATCAGGGCAAGGTACTCCCTGTTCTGCTCAAAATTATCAGGCTCCTTGCTTAGTGCGTAAATGCAGGACTTTATTCCGTTAAGCGGATTATTCACCTGATGAGCCACTCCTGCAGCCAGCCTCCCTATGGAAGCAAGTTTTTCCGCCTGGTAAATCTGTTTCTGTGCCCTCTCAAGCTGGCGTTTCGAATTGTTCAGGCGCTCCGTAAGCAGCCTGAAGTGGTGATAAAGAAATCCCACTTCATCATCTTTAACGGGAAGAGTAATATTGTAATCTGTTATCAGGTCAATCTTGTCAATCTCCGTTACAAGCCTGTCAAGCGATGAAGTCACCCTGTTTATCGAGAAAAAAAGTATGGTTAATACAATTATGGTAACCAGGACGGTCGCCCCTAAAAGGATGAAGAAGAGCGACCTTATCTCATTCCTCATCGGCTCTGCATCAAAACCGATTATTGCCGCACCCCACACTTTGTTTGCAAAATTGAACGGGAGCTTTACTTCATTTGTCCATCCGAACTTTTTCCCGTCTGTTATCCAAACTGTTTCTTTCTTAAGACTGATTGGTTCGAATCTTAACTTTTCATCGGATACAATTTCTTTCTTCCCGTTCAGGAACCTGTTGATTATCTGGTTGCCTGCCTTGTCAAAAATCACCACATATTTTACATTCCCCAGCCTGTTGATAAAATTATCTATATAAGTCTCTAAAATATTATCTTTCTGAAAAGTTGATTTCTCTTCAAAAATCAAAGCGTCAACCACAGTTACGGCAAATGTATTCGAAACCGAACGGACGGTATCGGACTCTTTACGGATAATTATTCCCCTCCACTGAAAAAGAAGAATTACCGATATAAAGAGCATCAGCGTAATTATTACGAAACCTGTTATCCCGAGAATTTTTGTTTTAATATTCGACTTGAACTTATTCATTCTTCCCCCCGCTTATCTCCCTTATGAAATTATAGTCGCTGTCCGAAGCAACCTCAAAACCGTATACAAATTCAAAGTCCCAGTTTTTCGTGATCACTGTTCTTGCGGGATTATTTCTGTTGATCTCCAGAAGTGCAGATTTAATCGCTTCAACAATAACAGTTGATTTCCCGGGAACAACAACGAGGGGCGAAGTCGGAATGGGATCTGAATACCCGATTATCCGCAGCCCCTTTTCCACCGGATTTTTTATCAGGTATTCCCTCGTCACTCCCACATCGGAAGATCCTCTCAATACTTCATAGATAACACTCTGGTGATGAGGAAAATATTCTATCTCCTTGAAATCCCCCTCATTCAGATTGTTTAATGACAGTTCATATTTCAGCATCCAGTTTACCGAAAATGACTCTTTAGACGGAAGCGCAAGTTTTTTCCCTCTGATATCTTTTATTCCGCGGATATTGCTTTCATCCCGGACAAAAATTACAGATCTTGAGTAGGGCTCGAAATTCTCATTGAGCGGTTTCAGAATGGGAATAACCCCGAACTCCCTGTTAGCCTGGATATAGACGTATGAGCCGAGAAAAGCCGCTGTTACCTCTCCTTTAATAAGTTTATCAACAGCATCACGATAATCGTTGCTTAGTTTCAGTTCAAAACGGTAATCCGTCTTTGAGGTGATATAATCAAGTACCGGCTGGTAACCCCTGTATATTATGTTCGGCGGATACCTTGATATCACGCCGATATAAACCACAGGCTTGTTTTTATTAAGGGAATCCAGTCCCGAAGGAATTTCCTGTTCATATATTTTTCCCGAAATATCAAGGACGTAATTAAAAAACATCAGGGTTATGATTGCAGATACCGCAAACAGAACCGCTAACCGTATCTTAAGCTGTCTGGAAAATAAAGTATCAATAATCTTTTTCATTATTACAGATTTACTAAATTCAAATACAAATATATTTCATTTTACCGGAATAATTCATAATTCATTTATAAACCACTTCTCTTTTGATTTCAAATTTTCTCATTTTGGAACCGAGTGTCTTGCCGTTGATTCCCAATAGCTGCGAGGCGCTGTTTTCACCGGTCACTTTCCCGTTTGCTATTTTTAGTGCATTTACAATGTGTTCTTTTTCAAGGTCAACCAGAGTTTTGAAAGATTCAAAGTCAGCCTCTTTGTCCGGGAGATCTCCTGACAATTGAAAATCCGAACCTCTGACGAATAGTTTTTCGAAATTCAGTGAAGGCCCTTCAGATATTATTACAGCTCTTTCAACCACATGTTCCAGCTCACGGATGTTTCCGGGCCAGTTGTATTTCATGAAGAGATCAATATCGTTCTTTTTAATTGATTTAACTTCCCTGCCAATCCGCTTGGAAAACTTTTCCGCAAAGTGTTTCACGAGCAGCGGAATATCATCTGCACGATCCCTCAGCGGGGGAACTGTTATCGGAAATACATTCAGCCGGAAAAAGAGATCAGCCCTGAATTTCCCTTGAGCCACCTCCTTCTCAAGATTCCTGTTTGTTGCTGTAATAATCCTCACGTCTGAATAAATCGTAGCTTTTCCGCCGAGCCTTTCAAATTCCTTCTCCTGCAAAACCCTGAGCAGCTTTGCCTGCACCTCCAGAGGGAGTTCCCCGATCTCATCCAGGAATATCGTTCCGCCGTCAGCAACTTCAAATTTGCCGATCCTTTTTTCGATGGCACCTGTAAAACTCCCTTTCTCGTGACCGAAGAGTTCGGATTCAATTAACTGTGCCGGGAGGGCTGCACAATTAACGGTTATAAAAGTCCTCTCTTTTCGCTTTGACAAATTGTGGATTGCTTTAGCAATCAGTTCCTTCCCGGTCCCTGTTTCCCCAAGGACAAGGACTGTTGCATCAATAGGGGCTACCTGCTTAACTTTGTTAAGGGTGCTCTGGAGTGGGAAGCTGTTGCCGACTATCTCCTGAAAATTAAGGGGGAGATTTATTTCACTCATAAGGTAATTATTTTCCTGCTCCAGTTTTTTTGTGAGGAGGTTAATCCGCTCAAAAGCATAGAGGTTAGCCAGCGCATGCCCCAGCGGGGGAAGGAGCTGAAATCCGAGTTCCACCTCCCGCCGGGTGTAATATGAATTGGGATCCCTGGAAGCAATTATTCCGATTACTTCTTCCAGGCTGTTTCTTGATGTCCGGCTTTTTCTTCCGAGTATAAGGGTCAGTTTGCCAAGCTGTTCATAACCGTACTGAAAGAGAAGAAATGAATTGACACCGTATTTTTCCTTAAACTGTCTTAGGTGTGGAAAGCGGGTACAGAGTTTTTTGAGTTCATCACCGTATATCTCGGTCGTGTTGGATCCTTCCTTTTCAGAGATCTTTGACATTACGGAAAGAATCGACAAAGACTCATTCCTGGTCTGCTCATTAATGTTGAATTTCCCGGAGCTATCCTTAAAAAGGGAGATGGTTTTTGAAACGCTTGCGTCGTAAGCTTCCGCAGAGATTGCAAGATATTCAACAGGAATAAGATTATTGATTTCGTCGGTGAACCTGGCGTAAAAAGTATTCTGATCGCTAAGGGTAAGGAGGGAAACAAGGAGATTTACCTGAATTTCTTTTTCAAATTCTTTATTCTGGAGGATGTCAAAAGCCCGTGCATTTCTCATAGCAGTGCCGATAAGGTTGGCAATTTTTAGTAAGAACTCGAAATCCTTTTCGTAATCCACTCCCGCTTCCGCCGGAAAGATAAGGTATCCGATGAGTTCACCCGATGTCCTCATTGGGATAAGCAGCATCCGTTTTATATCCATCCCTTCAAGGAGTTCAATCAAAGGGGGCTGATTTTCCGAAAAGGGCTGCATCCGGTTAAAGGTCTCTTTTCCAACGCTGAACATCCCTGAATTGCCTGCGGGCAAGTGAAACCCGGCAAAATCTGCCGGAAACATAGCATGCCACAGTAATGTTTCCACTCTGTATTCACCGGTAGGGGCATGACCGAAAACGACCATTAGATTTTCTCCGGAAGTGTCCGGCAGGGCAGCACCGATTATTTTCAGATTATAGATGTCGTACATTTTTGTAAAAATACTAAGAAATAAAGTCTGACTGTCTTTTATAGATGCGATGTCGTCGTTTATCGAAATCAGGAGGGAAATATCTTTATTCATCGTGTCGTTTCTTTCTTTATCCAATAATTGCTTTTATTTCAGCAGTCAAAATAGGGAATTGATTAAATATAAGCAACGCAATAATTCCCTTACTGCCAAAATCGGCTATTTTGCAGGTTTTTGGGCTTCCGGGCTTTTGGCACTCTATTTGGCTATGTTTCTGTAGAAATTAATCTAAGTAAATAAAAAATCTTAAAAATATATCAGTAAGGATAAGTATGAAAGCCAGAAACATTTTTATCACTCTTTTATCATTTGCAGCAGTTTTGCTGATTGCAGGATGCAGCAGCGACGGGAAGAATGTTCCCCTGAGCGAGACGGCAGTAAACATCCGTGTGCAGAAGGTTCAGTTCTCAACAGGCAGGGAGTCGATCTCTTACAGCGGAACCATAGTTGAATCGGAGTCGATTCCACTTAGTTTCTCCGGTATCGGAACAGTTGCCCGCGTCCTTGTGAATGAAGGGGATGCTGTAAAACCGGGGCAGCTTCTTGCCCTGCTTAACGATGAAACTTATAAAAACGCTTATGAAATGACTCTTGCATCCCTGAAGCAGGCTGAAGATGCTTACAAGAGGCTCCTGCCGATGTATAAAAACGGCAACCTGCCTGAGATAAAACTGATTGAAGTTGAGACGGGGCTTCAGCAGGCAAAATTTTCCACAGCCATTGCAAAGAAAAGCCTTGACGACTGCAAACTCTATTCGCCGGTTTACGGAATTGTCGGCAAGCGTTCCATTGAACCGGGAATGAGTGCAATGCCGAACCTGACTTCTATTAATATTGTAAAAATCGAAAAGGTCTTTGCAAAAGTTTCTGTATCCGAGGATGATATCTCTTTCATTAAGAAAGGAGAGAGAGCGTTTGTGAAGGTGGGTGCCCTTGATCAGGAATTCGAAGGGTCAGTTGAGGAGATTGGGGTACTTGCAGATCAGATAGCCCATACTTACACGGTGAAGATAAGCCTCTCTAATAAAAAACTGATGATAAAACCGGGGATGGTTTGCAATATTAATATTGAAAGAACCGGAGACACCGGCGGAATCGTAATTCCTAACAGCGCAATACAGGTTGACGAAAAAGGAAATTCTTTTGTCTATACGGTTGATGAAAAGGAGAATAAGGCAAAGCGGACTGCAGTGGTCACCGGAAAACTGTTAAGGGACGGAGTTGAGATAATCAAAGGGTTGAACGATGGGACTTTAGTGGTGATTGCTGGGCAGGAAAAACTTGCCGATAACTCACTTGTTAAAATTACAGACTGATAACGGGAGAGATGATTAAAATGAAAAATAAAAGAACATTAATTGAAATTGTAATGCGCTACCGGCAGCCGATAGTGATTTTTACCGCAGCATTGGTTTTACTCGGTGTTGTGGCACTTATAGAGATGCCAAGGGACGAGTTTCCTCAGTTTACCATACGCCAGGGAGTAGTGATTGGAATTTATCCCGGGGCATCCTCCGAACAGGTTGAGGAGCAGTTAACTAAGAAGGTGGAAAAATATCTCTTCCAGTATGAGGAAGTCAACAAAGCCAAGACATACTCGGTTTCTAAAGAGAATGTGATGGTTATTTATGTCGAAGTACAGAAAAAAGCAAAGGACCCGAAAGTCTTCTGGACCAAGATACGCCACGGACTGAATGAGCTGAGGGGAGAACTCCCCACGGGAGTTATGTCCCTTACTGCCGATGACGATTTTGGGAACACTTCCGCAATTCTTCTGTCAGTGGAATCCGAAACGAAGACTTACAAGGAACTGGAAAAATATATTTCAAAGTTTGAAGATAACGTGAGGAAAATCCCTTCAACTTCAAGAGTGAAGCGCTTCGGACTGCAGAAGGAAGAGATCAATGTTTATATTGATGATACAAAGCTGACAAATTACGGAGTTAAGCCGCTTATGCTGCTTGCCGCCCTGAAACCGGAAGGAAGCGAAAATTACGCAGGCGAAATTGACGACGGCAATTTTGTAAGACCAATTCATATTCCCACAAGCTACAAAACTGAGAACGACATTGCCAACCAGATCATCTACTCGGATCCGCTTGGGAATGTTGTCCGCCTGAAGGATGTGGCAGAAGTGAAAAGGGAATACCCCGAACCTTCTTCTTACATAAGGACAAACGGAAAGAAGTGCCTTATCGTATCTCTTGAGATGCTCCCCGGGCACAATATTGTAGAATACGGGAATGATGTTGATAAAGCAGTGGAACAGTTCACAAAAGAAGTTCCGAAGGATGTGCGTGTAGGAATAATTTCCGATATGCCTAATTTTGTTTCTGACTCCATTTTCAATTTTCTTAAAGAATTCTTCCTTGCAATATTTGCGGTAATCCTTGTGACGATTCTTTTGCTGCCGAAGAGGGTTGCGCTTGTGGCTGCTTCGGTTATCCCGGTTTCAATTTTTATTACCCTCGGGATAATGTGGGCGGTCGGGATGGATCTTCAGACTGTTTCCCTTGCAGGGCTTATAATAGTTCTTGGAATGGTGGTGGACAATGCAATCGTGATTATAGATAACTATGTTGAAAAGCTTGATAACGGGATATCCCCTCACGATGCGGCGACCAAGAGCGTCACTGATCTTTTTGGTTCAGTGTTTTCAGCCACTCTTATAATCGTAATGTGTTTTACACCGATGTCACTGCTGATGGTTGGAGTTGGCGGGGACTTTATTAAATCACTCCCCCTTACGATTACTTTCGCATTAATGATATCGCTGATAGTATCTGCAGTACTGGTTCCGATGATGAGCTTTACTTTTATAAAGCACGGAATTAAAGGAGATGCTAAAGGGAAGAGCGGAAAATTCCTCAGGTGGATTCAGGGAAAGTATGACACTGCTCTGGAAGTTTCTTTCACAAAGAAGAAGACAGTAGTTCTGATCGGAGCGGCTTCATTTGTTCTCGGACTTATAATACTTATGCTTGTTCCGCAGCAGACATTCCCGGCTTTCCAGCGTAACCAGTTTGCCGTTGAAGTATATCTTCCTACCGGAAGTTCTCTTGAGCAGACTGATAAAGTTATGAAAAAGGTGGAGAGCATTCTGATGAAAGACAGCAGGGTAAAGGAAGTTGCCGCATTTGTGGGAACAAGTTCCCCCAGATTCCACATGTTATATGCCCCCAATTTTCCCTCAAAGAATTACGGTCAGCTTCTGGTTATTACGGAGACCAATAAAGCTACGATTGAAATCCTTGATGAATACAGCGTAAAATATTCTGACTATATTCCGAATGCACATATTAAATGGAAACAGCTTGAAATGGTGTCATCAAAAGCACCGATTGAAATACGTATTTCCGGCGACAGCATTTCAACAATAAAAAAAGTTGCTGAAGAAATCTCCTCTCTTTCACGAAAGCTGGAGGGAGTGGACTGGGTGAGGACAGATTATGACCAGCCGCTGCAGGCAGTGAGCCTTGATCTTAAGAGCGATGAGGCAAGCAGGCTTGGTTACTCAAAACAGATACTTGATTATTCTCTGCTGGTAGGGACAAAAGGATTCCCCGTTTCATCAGTATGGGAGGGAGACTATCCTATCAGCGTTAATCTGAAAGTAGACAAAAAGGTCAAGACAAACGTTGACGACATTATGAACCAGTACGTAACTTCCCCGTTCCTGATATCTTCGGTACAGGTAAGGCAGCTTGCAGACCTGAAACCGGAATGGACTGAAGGGAGCATCGTAAGGCGCAACGGAGTCCGCACGATTACTGTAAGGGTTGATGCCGCAAGGGGGAATTATGCATCGGAAATACTAAACGTGCTGAGACCGCAGATAGAAGAGCTGAAACTCCCCGAAGGAGTGAGCATTCAGTACGGCGGAGAATATGAAATGTCTGTAGATGAAATCACCCCGATATATTATTCACTGATGATCAGCATTGTTATTATTTTTCTTATTCTCATGGTGCAGTTCAGGAACATAAAAACATCCCTGCTCATAATGGTCACGCTGCCGCTATGCCTGTTCGGGGCTGCAGTCGGGGTAGCGTTAACAGGGTATCCGTTCGGAACTACCGCATTAATCGGACTGGTGGGACTGATCGGTATTGTTGTCCGGAACGGAATAATATACGTATCATACGCTGAAGAATTACGACACGAGCATGGGCATTCGCTTGAAGAGGCGGCAATTTCTGCCGCAAAAAGAAGGATGCGCCCCATATTTCTGACATCCGCTGCTGCGGCAGTGGGAGTTGTCCCGATGATTGTTAGCCGGTCGCCTTTGTGGGGTCCGCTCGGAGCTACTATCTTTTTCGGACTGATCTTTGCGCTGGCGCTTTCGCTCGTAGTATTGCCGGTACTTTATTATCTGGCACATAGAAATGATTTTGAAAAAGTTGAGGAGGCTGAAGCCGTATGAAATCAATAAAAATATTTATAGTGGTAATTCTTTCAATCTTTGCGTCACACCTTCAGGCGCAAAGGATTCTTACACTCGATGAGAGCAAACAGCTTGCGCTGGATAACAACACCGAAGCTAAAAACAGCCGGCTGGAAACTGAAGCCTCAAGGCAAAAAAAGAAATCTGCTTTCACGAATTTCTTCCCGAATATCAGTGCAAGCGGTTTTATGTTCCGGGCAAATGAGAACCTTATGGAGATAAACACTCAAGGCGGGAACCTTCCTGTATGGGACGGGAAAAACTTTGCCCAGCTAATGAATCCTACTCAGTTTGCTTATATGCCCGCATCTACAATGGGACTTCTGAAAAAAGGAACGATCGGTTTCATTAATGTGATGCAGCCGATTTTTGCAGGGGGAAGGATCTACAACGGCAACAGGCTTGCTTTGCTCGGGGAAGACGTGAGCAGGTACAAGGAAAAAATGACCGGAGATGAAGTCCTTTTGAAAACGGAAGAGCAGTACCGGATGATCGTTTCACTTGACGAAAAGGCAAAAACGGTTGACAAATATGAAGCACTTCTTAGAAGACTTCTGAACCAGGTGGAAGACGGGTACAACAACGGACTGGTGATGAAAAATGACGTTTTGAAAGTGAAACTCAAACTGGGTGAAGTTCTGCTTGGGAAGTCGAAACTTGAAAACGGAAAGAAGCTTGCAACAATGGCATTCTGCAATCACATCGGGATACCGTATGACTCGACACTGGTGCTGAATAATGAATTAAATATAACCGGTTCACCTGAAATTTACTACATGGATAACAGAGAAGCCCTGAAGAACAGGACTGAATATTCACTCCTTGAAAAATCCGTTGAGGCTGAGGACCTGCTTACTCAAATGAAACTCGGGGAATATCTTCCTCAGGCAGGGATAGGGCTTTCGGGAACCTACATGAAATTTGACGGGGACAAGGGGCGGACTCTCGGAATGGTTGTCGGTACTCTCTCTGTTCCCATCTCCAACTGGTGGGGAGGGGCGCACGAATTGCAGGAGAGGAAAATAAAAGAGGAGATTGCGGAAAACAATTTTAAGGATAAATCTGAATTGCTTATTCTCCAGATGGAGAAATGCCGGCAGGACCTTACCGATGCTTATAAACAGTATCTCCTGAGTCTTGATTCCGAAACCCAGGCAGAGGAAAATCTCAAAGTGAATGAAGACAGCTATAAGAACGGTCTGATCAATGTTTCCGAACTGCTTGAGGCGCAGGCACTTTATCAGCAGACACAAGATCAGTTGACCGACGCAAAAACAAATTACGTTGTAAAGAAGACCCGGTATTTACAGAGCGTGTTGCACAACTCAGGGAGAAATAGAGGGGGATTATTTTTTTTGGCATAAGAATAGCTAATAAAACAGTAATCAAAAGTCAAAGAATAAAAGAAGAAGAAATAGATGTTAGGACAAAAAG